>TARA_R100000541_G_scaffold340_21_pt1 | contig 91191 bp, 81 predicted proteins | sample TARA_R100000541 | Tara Oceans TARA_R100000541 (sample SAMEA2621416) | marine metagenome | biome: marine biome (ENVO:00000447); feature: surface water layer (ENVO:00002042); material: "saline water (ENVO:00002010), including plankton (ENVO:xxxxxxxx)" | depth 5 m | reverse complement strand
GCTCGTTGCGCACCCGCAACTTGCCCGCCTGCAGTTCAGTCAAGGCGAGGATGTCATTGACCAGCTGCATCATGTCGCGCGCCGATCCGGTGGCGATGCGCTGGTACTGCTCCAGCTCGCCGCTCAGGTCCAGGGTGCGCATCAGGTCGAGACTGCCGATCACACCGTGCATGGGGGTGCGCAGCTCGTGGGTGACGTTGGCGAGGAACTGATCCTTGAGGCGATTGCTCTCGGCCAGTTCGCGGTTCATGGTTTCGAGTTTGCGCCCAGTCTCTTCCAGCACCTGAGCCCGCTCTTCCTTCATCATGTTGATCCGGTCGGCCAGGGCCAGCGACAGCAGCGCCACCTCGAGCGCCGAACCGATCTGTCCGGCGTACATGGTAATGAACATGTGCGGCAGGTAGCCCAGCACCATCAGCGTGTTGATCTGTCCGCCAATGAGAAAGGCCGACCAGGCGATGAGGAAATAGCGCGCCACCCGCATCCCCCGACGCCAGGCCACAATGGCGGCGACGAAGATCACCAGAATGAACCAGAGCGCAAGGAAGGTCGCCATGCGCAGCGCCAATGCGTAGCTGGAGGTCAGCGATACAACCATCGTCACCGCTCCCAACGCCATCAGCAGCATCAAGGTGCGGTCGATCCAGGGACTGTGCTCAGCGGTATGCAGAAAGCTGCGCGCGAATTGGCAACCAAACAGTCCAGCCGCGCCTATCAGAAATGGCGTCGAGGCATTCGCCCACCACGGCCAGTTAGGCCACAGGTACTGCACGCCCAGGCCGTTGACCGAGACCTGATACAGGCCGAACGAGGCGATGTAGAGGATGTAATAGAGATAGCTGCGATCACGCACGCTGAGGTAGATAAACAGGTTGTAGAACAGCATCACCAGCAGCACGCCATAGATGATCGCCAGCACGTAGACATGCCCGGACTGCTCTTCCAGGTAAGCCACCGGTGCCCACAGCGCCAGCGGAACCTGAATCGAGCCCTGACTCTCCAGACGCAGGTAGATCCGCTGTGGCTGGTCAGGCGTCAACTGCAGCTCGAAAAGATGGTTGCGCTGCTTGATCTGCCGCTCGTGGAAAGGCAGCGCGTCGCCGCTCTGCTGGGCAAGGCGATAGCCGCCGCGGCCATCTGGCAGATAGAGATCGAGATGGTCGAGCGGGGGATACGCCAGCTCCAACCACCAGCGGCTGCGCGCGGCCGGCGGCTCGGCACGGTAGTCCAGATCGACGCGCAACCAGAACGCCGAGCGTGAATAGCCGGCATTGAGGACATCCTCACGGTTCTCGACGAAGCGACCAGCCGCATCGAGTGCGACCACCTCCTCAATCGTGGCGTCACGGCTTGGGTCCTCCAGCACTGCCATGACGTGGCCCAACGGAAGACGCTGAGTGTCGCTGCTGAACTCGACGGCACCCGCCATGGCTGGAAGCAAGGCGAGCAGAAAAATGAGGATATGGTGCATGAAGAAGACAATCCGTCGAGCTGCGCCAGAAGAACCCCCGTTCTTCCGAATGCACACAGCCGAAGCTAAGTGCTGGCACTTTAACATGGTTCTGGCGCCATAGAATCGACGACATCCGGGCAGCAGACGAACGTATACGTCGGCAGTAGCGAGCCGTGCCGGCATGAGCTGCCTAGCAGGATTGGTGATAAGCTCGCACGCCATGAAATCCGGCTGCGCCTAGCCCCGGCCGAATCCACCACACCATGACTCGGGGAACCCATCGATGTCCGGCCACTGCTCCCGCCCTGTCGTTCTTTGCCTTTCCGGCCACGACCCGAGCGGCGGTGCCGGGCTACAGGCGGACATCGAAGCGCTGATTGCCCAAGGTTGTCACGCCGCGCCGGCGGTGACCGCACTCACTGTTCAGGACACCGTCAATGTCACTGACTTTCGCGTGCTCGATCGGGAGTGGGTGCTGGCTCAGGCCCACACGGTGATAGCCGACCTGCCAGTGGCCGCCGTCAAGCTGGGCATGCTCGGCTCGGTGGAGATGGTCGAGACGGTACTGCAAATCATGCAGAAGCTGCCGGGCGTCCCGCTGGTCTGTGATCCGGTGCTGCGCGCCGGTGGCGGCGGTGCGCTGGGCAAGGACGAAGTCGGCTACGCCATGCGCGAACGGCTGTTCCCGGTTTCTACTATTGCCACACCGAACCTGCCCGAAGCCCGGATTCTTGCCGAACTCCCGAATGGCAGCGCCGATGAGTGCGCGGAGAAGTTGCTGCCCTTCATCCGTCACCTGCTGATCACTGGCGGCCATGGCGACGAGACCGAAGTTCACAACCGTCTCTATTGCCGCGACGGTAGCCGCTACGATTTCAGCTGCCAGCGCCTGCCGGGAAGCTATCACGGGTCTGGCTGCACTCTGGCCAGCGCGCTATCTGGAAGGCTGGCCCTCGGCGAGGACCTGGCCAGCGCAGTGAAGTCCGCCCTCGATTACACCTGGCGCACCCTGCGTGACGCCGAAGCGCCAGGCCGTGGTCAATACATTCCACGGCGTCTGCCGCTGGACCTGGCCTGAGGAGGCCATCCGATGAAGGACAACACGAAGCTGCGCGGCCTGTACGCTATCACCGACAGTAAGCTGCTCGGCGAAGGGCGCCTGCTGCCCTACGCCGAAGCCGCCGTAAAAGGCGGCGCTCGACTGCTGCAATACCGCGACAAATCTCATGACGATGCGCGCCGCCTGCGCGAAGCCGAAGCGCTACGAGAAATCTGCGATCGTCACGGGACCCAGCTGATCATCAATGATGACGCCGAGCTTGCTGCACGGTTGGGCGTTGGCCTGCACCTCGGCCAGGAAGACGGCTCGCTGTCGGTAGCCCGCGCCCTGCTCGGACGTAAAGCCATCATTGGCGGAACCTGCCATGCGCGCCTGGATCTGGCTGAACAGGCGATCCGTGAGGGGGCCAGCTACATCGCTTTCGGCCGGTTCTTCGACTCCAACACCAAACCAGGCGCGCCCGCCGCGACGCCTGATCTGCTGACAGAGGCGCATCAGCGCTTCAACGTGCCGATCGCTGCGATCGGCGGCGTGACGCTGGACAATGCGCCGGGGCTGATCGCCCAGGGCGCCAGTCTGATCGCCGTTGTCCACGCCCTGTTCGCTGCCGATACGGCCAGCGAAGTCGAGCGCCGCGCGCGAGCTTTCAGCGAGCTATTTGCCACTAATTGACACTGCACGGCGCCCATCGCCGTGCTTATCAACCCTTTTCCTGTATCGAGAGAGGCCCCATGTCCCGTTCCGAAACCCTCTTTGCAAGTGCTCAGAACCGAATTCCAGGCGGCGTGAACTCGCCGGTACGCGCCTTCCGCAGCGTTGGCGGTACACCGTTGTTCTTCAAGCATGCCGAAGGTGCCTATGTGACCGACGAAGATGACAAGCGCTACGTCGATTACGTCGGTTCCTGGGGCCCAATGATCCTCGGCCACGGCCATCCTGAGGTACTCGACGCGGTCCGCAATCAGCTGCAACACGGCCTGTCCTACGGCGCACCGACGGCGATGGAAACCGAAATGGCTGAGCTGGTCTGCAGCCTGGTGCCGTCCATGGAAATGATGCGCATGGTCAGCTCGGGCACCGAGGCAACCATGAGCGCGATCCGCCTGGCCCGCGGCTATACCGGACGTGACAGCATTATCAAGTTCGAAGGCTGCTATCACGGCCACTCCGACAGCCTGCTGGTCAAGGCCGGTTCCGGCGCCCTGACCCAGGGCGTTCCCAGCTCTGCAGGCGTACCGGCAGCATTCGCCAAGCACACCCTGACACTGCCCTTCAACGACCTGGCAGCCGTCGAGCAAATGCTCGCCGAGGTGGGCAACGAAGTGGCGTGCATCATCGTCGAGCCGGTTGCCGGCAACATGAATTGCGTACCGCCAGCGCCCGGCTACCTACAGGGGCTGCGCGAGCAGTGCGACAAGCACGGCGTAGTGCTTATCTTCGATGAAGTGATGACCGGCTTTCGCGTCGCCCTCGGCGGAGCTCAGGCTCACTACGGCGTCACCCCCGACCTGACCACCTTCGGCAAGATCATCGGCGGCGGCATGCCGGTCGGCTGCTTCGGCGGCAAGCGCGCCATCATGGAACGCATTGCTCCGCTCGGCCCCGTCTACCAGGCCGGCACCCTGTCGGGTAATCCACTGGCGATGGCGGCAGGACTGACGACACTGAAGCTGATCAACCGCCCTGGGTTTCATGAAGAACTCACCGCCTACACCACACGCATGCTGCAGGGGCTGAAAGAGCGGGCCGAAGCTGCCGGCGTTCCTTTCGTCACCACCCAGGTTGGCGGCATGTTCGGCCTGTATTTCAGCCGAGCGGACGCCATCGTCACCTTCGACGACGTGATGGCCAGCGACGCCGAACGTTTCAAGCGCTTCTTCCACCTGATGCTCAAGGGGGGCGTGTACCTGGCGCCCAGCGCCTTCGAAGCCGGCTTCACCTCCATCGCCCATGGCGACAAGGAATTGCAGATCACCTTCGATGCGGCCGAACGCGCCTTCGCTCAGCTGAAATGAGCCTGGTGCCTGACCTGCTACAAGCCGTGCTTTTGATGCTGACGGGGCTGGCGAGCGCCATCTGGATCGGCAGCGCCCGGCGAGGCTACGGCGAGCCGGATCAACCGGCGCTGTTCTCCGCGTTGCTTGCGTTCAGCCTGGCTGCCGGAACGGGCGCATGCGCGACGGCACGTTTGGCGCTCGGTGCCGATACGCTCGAGGCAGAACGCTGGCTGCTGCAGGCAACGCTGCTGCTCGGCCTGCCACTCGTCGGCGTAGTCGCGCTCACGCTGTCGCGCAGATGGATCTGGAGCCGCCCTACCTGGGGCCGGGTGGTCATCGGATTGTGTGCGTTTTTCGAGCTGGCCAGGCAACTGGGTTGGAGCGCGCCATACGCACTGTCGCTGGGCCTGCTGAGTGCTCTGCTGGTGGTTTATGCGGGGTTGCTGCAGTGGCCAGCGCGGCTGCAGGCCGCAGCAGGGTTGACTGGAGGTGCCTTGCTCATGGCACTGCTGCCGTGGGGTGGGCTGCTGCTCAGCTCCAATCCGCTGCAGGCCTATCAGCAGCTGTGGCTGGCACTGGCCATTCCGATCATCGCCTGGCTATTGCTTAATCTACCCGGCAACTTGCGCGAAGAAAGCCCTGCCCCCACATAAAAAAGCCGAGTGCCTGCCGTTAAAGCCTTTGTAAGCAGGGCACTGGTTATCCATAATGTGACAGTCGGCTCGTTTCACGCCGGACTTTTCAGTCACCGCCCTGATCTTCGAGGCGCCTTGATTCATGACTTGCACCGGCCGCAGCCTCGCTCTTGGCTGCCTGCTGCTACTCACACCCCTGCTGGGCATGGCGGGCGGCAACTCGCTGCTGATCCCCGCCACTTCCCGCTGCGCGCTGAACACCGTCCCGGAAGCGATGAACGAAGCGCTGCGTGCTTGCGAGCACGCCGCCAGCCAAGGTGACCTGCAGGCAGCCTATGAGCTCGGCGACTATTACTACAACGGACGGCGCGCACCACGTGATCTGGCCAAAGCGCTTCACTGGTTCGAGCAGGCGTCGCTGAAGGGCCACGCGCTGGCCCAGCACCGACTCGGTGTCATGTTCTTTCGCGGTGAAGGAGTGCCGGCCAACAACGTCCAGGCTTACGTGGTATTGAAGATGTCGGCGGTCAACGGCGAAGAAGAAGCGCTGGATACCGCTGACCGCGTCTCGGCGCAGATGGGCCGCGAAGAGCACGAAATCGCGACCCAGGTCCTTGGGCAGATATTTCGTGACTATCTGATGGAATTGCAGACGGCAGGCGAGTAACACTCGGCAAGCCATACCCTTGCGTCCTACCGCGTCGCGCCGTCGTATCTGCTGCTTTCGCTTGAGCTCGTCGCCTGCCGCAGTGCTTTCACTTTTATCGCCCACGCCCTCGCCGTATAATCGCCGGTCATTTTTTGCACAACGCCGGCCCGAGACATGACCCGCAAGCTCTATATCGAAACCCACGGCTGCCAGATGAACGAGTACGACAGCTCGCGCATGGTGGACCTGCTGGGTGAGCAGCAGCCCTTGGAGATCACCGCGAACCCGGCGGAAGCCGACGTGATCCTGCTCAACACCTGCTCGATTCGCGAAAAGGCACAGGAGAAAGTGTTCTCTCAGCTGGGTCGCTGGCGGGAGCTCAAGCTTGAAAATCCGCAGTTGGTGATCGGTGTCGGTGGTTGCGTCGCCAGCCAGGAAGGCGCGGCAATCCGTGACCGTGCCCCCTATGTCGACGTGGTGTTTGGCCCACAGACCCTGCACCGATTACCAGAAATGATCGATGCTGCGCGCACCACAAAAAAGCCTCAGGTAGACATTTCGTTTCCCGAAATCGAAAAATTCGACCGCTTGCCTGAGCCACGCGTCGACGGCCCGACCGCGTTTGTTTCGGTCATGGAAGGCTGCAGCAAGTACTGCACTTTCTGTGTCGTGCCGTACACTCGCGGCGAGGAAGTCAGCCGGCCGTTCGACGATGTGCTCGCCGAAGTCATCCATCTGGCTGAAAACGGCGTTCGGGAAGTCACCTTGCTCGGGCAGAACGTCAACGGTTACCGCGGCGCTACCCATGACGGCCGCACCGCTGACCTGGCCGAGCTGATTCGCGTGGTCGCGGCAGTCGATGGCATCGACCGGATCCGCTACACCACCAGTCATCCGCTGGAGTTTTCCGACGCACTGATTCAGGCGCACGCCGAAGTGCCTGAACTGGTGAAGTATCTGCACCTGCCGGTTCAATCGGGTTCAGATCGCGTGCTGGCGGGAATGAAGCGCAACCACACAGCGCTCGAATACAAGTCGCGGATCCGCAAGCTCAAGGCCGCCGTGCCGGATATCCTGATCAGCTCTGACTTCATCGTCGGCTTCCCCGGTGAAACCGAGAAGGACTTTGAACAGACCATGAAGCTGATCGAAGACGTTGGCTTCGACTTTTCCTACTCCTTCGTCTACAGCTCGCGGCCCGGCACGCCGGCGGCGGATCTGGTGGACGAAACACCGGAAGAGGTGAAGAAACAGCGCCTGGCGATCCTGCAACAACGGATCAACCAGCAGGGCTTCGAGAACAGCCGAAAGATGGCCGGTACGCAGCAGCGCATTCTCGTCACCGACTACTCCAAGAAAGACCCGGGCATGCTACAGGGCCGTACCGAGCACAATCGGATCGTCAATTTCCGTTGCGACAACCCGCGACTGATCGGCCAGTTTGTTGATGTGTTCATTGACGATGCGCTGCCGCACTCGTTGCGTGGCACGCTGCTAGAGTCAGTGAGTCGCACGGCATAACTGAACCGCAGCTGATAGCGAAGGCATCGGCTGCGTTTTCGCCACGGGTCTCGACGACCGGTGCGCGCTGCTTTTTTTCTCGCGCGGCGCTATTCTCACCCAACCTATTTGCAAAGCAGGTCACTTAAAAGCCCTTGAACGCCCCCATAGAACCTCATCGTTTCACCCTCGAACCTTTTGAAGCCAACCGCTTCGCCAATCTCTGCGGCCAGTTCGACGAGCATCTGCGCCACATCGAGCAGCGCCTCGATCTGGAAATCCGCAACCGCGGCAATCAGTTCGAGTTGGTCGGCCCCGCCGATGTGGCCCAAGCGGCAGAGCACCTCCTGCGACGCCTGTACCGCGAGACCAAGAGCATTGAACTCTCGCCGGACACGGTTCACCTGTTCCTGCAGGAATCGGCAATGGAAGAGCTGAACAACTCATCCACGACCCCGAACATTTCGTTGCGCACCCGCAAAGGCAATATCCGTCCACGCGGCGTCAATCAGCAACGTTACGTGCAGTCGATCCTCGACAACGACATCAACTTCGGCATCGGCCCAGCCGGTACGGGAAAGACTTATCTGGCGGTGGCCTGCGCGGTCGACGCGCTGGAGCGCGAGCAGATTCGTCGCATCCTGCTGGTACGCCCGGCAGTCGAAGCAGGTGAGAAGCTGGGCTTCCTCCCCGGCGATCTGGCTCAGAAGATCGACCCTTACTTGCGCCCCTTGTACGACGCGCTTTACGAGATGCTCGGCTTCGAGCAGGTCGCCAGGCTCATCGAGAAGCAGGTTATCGAAATTGCGCCGCTGGCCTACATGCGCGGACGCACGCTGAACAACAGCTTCATCATCCTCGACGAAAGTCAGAACACCACGCTCGAACAGATGAAAATGTTTCTGACCCGGATCGGCTTCGGCTCCACAGCGGTGATCACCGGTGATATCACCCAGGTCGACCTGGCTCGCGGCACCAAGAGCGGCCTGGCCCACGTGATCGAAGTGCTGAAGGACGTCAACGGCATCAGCTTCACGCACTTCAAACCGAAGGACGTCGTGCGTCACCCATTGGTGCAGCGCATCGTCGAGGCGTACGAGGCCTTCGAGGGCAATCAAGCTCAGGCCGGCAAACGCATGTCGCAGGATAGCCAAGGTGATTGAGCTCGACCTGCAGATTGCAACTGACGGCGCCGTTCCGGTGGAAGCCGACCTTCACCGCTGGTGCGAGCTGGCGCTACGCCAACGCAAGGGCGACTCCGAGCTGACCATCCGCCTGGTTGATGAAGCCGAAGGGCGCGAACTCAATCGCACCTGGCGGCAGAAGGATTACGCCACCAACGTGCTGTCCTTCCCGGCTGATGTGCCTGACGGACCGGACGGCATTCCGCTTCTGGATATCCCGCTGCTTGGCGATCTGGTGATTTGCGTGCCAGTGGTCGAGCGCGAGGCCTCCGAGCAGGGCAAACCGCCGCAGGCGCACTGGGCGCATCTGGTGATACATGGATGTCTGCATCTGCTGGGCTACGATCACATCGACGATGAAGAGGCAGAGGAGATGGAAAGCCTCGAGCGTCAATTGCTGGCCGAATTGGGTCATGCTGACCCCTATGCTGACGAATAGCCCGCGACGGGCAACTGCAAGGACCATTGAGTCAAAGACATGAGCGAAGACCGATCGAGCAACGGGCAAAAGTCCTGGTTTGGGAAAATCAGCCAGGCTTTTGCCCATGAGCCGAAAAACCGTGAGGAGCTGCTGGAAGTATTGCGCGGCGCCCACCAGAACAAACTGCTCGACAACGAAGCCCTGGCGATTGTCGAGGGCGCCATTCAGGTCGCCGACCTGCAAGTGCGAGACATCATGGTGCCGCGCTCGCAGGTGATGAGCATCAGGGCCGACCAGTCGCCAAAGGAGTTTCTCCCAGCGATCATTTCCGCAGCGCACTCGCGCTATCCGGTAGTCGGTGACAGCCTCGACGAAGTGATTGGCGTGTTGCTGGCCAAGGACTTGCTGCCGCTGATCCTGCAGGGCGATCAGCAGAGTTTCGACATCAAGGACCTGCTGCGCCCCGCCACTTTCGTGCCCGAGTCCAAACGCCTCAACGTGCTGCTGCGCGAGTTCCGCGCCAACCACAGCCATATGGCGATCGTCATTGACGAATACGGCGGCGTAGCCGGGCTGGTCACCATTGAGGACGTGCTCGAACAGATCGTAGGCGACATCGAAGACGAGCATGACATCGAGGAAGACAGCTACATCCGGCCGCTGCCGAGCGGGGACTTTCTGGTCAAGGCGCTGACGCCCATCGACAGCTTCAACGAGTTCTTCCAGAGCGAATTCCCCGACGAAGAATTCGACACCGTCGCAGGCCTTGTGATGAGCACTTTCGGTCACCTGCCCAAGCGTAACGAGGTGACAGAGATAGATGGCTTCCGTTTCCGCGTGCTGAATGCCGACAGTCGCCGGGTTCACATGCTGCGCCTGACCCGTACTGAAGTCGAAAACCGCTAGCGCTGCTGCGCTGACGTATGAGCTCGTTTTAGCATTCACCCGCCGCACGCCGTTCGCGCTTGCGTCGGCTATCCAAGGAACATCCATGCGTTGGATTACCCGCCCCGGCTGGCTCGGCAACCTGCTGGCGCTCGCCGCCGGCGCCCTGACCACCCTGTCGCTCGCCCCGTTCGATATCTGGCCGTTGGCCTTGGTGTCGATGGGTGTGATTTATCTGGGCCTGCGCGAGCTGACGCCCAAACAGGCGGCTGGCCGCGGCTGGTGCTACGGCTTCGGCCTGTTCGCCTCGGGCGTCAGCTGGGTTTACGTCAGCATTCACGACTTCGGCTCGGCGCCGCCGGTGCTGGCCGGCGCGTTGACACTGGGCTTCGTGGCCGGTTTGGCACTGTTCTTCATGCTGCTGGGCTGGGCCTGGGCCCGCTGGTTACGGCAGACGGCGGCGCCACTGCTCAACGCCCTGCTGTTCGCCGCACTCTGGCTCGCCCTGGACGCCCTGCGCGGCTGGGCCCTGACAGGCTTCCCCTGGCTTTACGCCGGTTACAGCCAACTGGATGGACCCTTGGCCGGGCTCGCGCCGGTCGGCGGCGTCTGGCTGCTGACCTTTGCGCTCGCGCTGACTGCCACGCTGCTTGTCGAGCTGCCGCAACTCCTTCGCCACAAGGCATCGCTGAGTGGCGCCCTGATACTGCTGGTCGCCTTCTGGGGCAGCGCACTGGCCTTCGGCAAACACGCCTGGACCTCCGCAAAAGCCGAACCGATTACCGTCGCCGCAATGCAGGGCAATGTTGCGCAAAGCATCAAGTGGGACCCGAAAAAGCTCGAAATGCAGCTGCTGCTCTACCGCGACATGACCTTCCGCAGCAAGCCCGCGGACCTCATCGTCTGGCCAGAAACGGCGGTGCCTATTCTCAAGGAGCACGCTGAAGGCTACCTGACGATGATGAGCCGCTTCGCCCAGGACCGGCAGTCAGCCCTGATCACCGGCGTCCCGGTACGCCAGCCCAACGCCGACGGGGAGCTGCGCTACTACAACGGCCTGACCACGGCAGGCGACGCGCAAGGTACCTACCTGAAGCAGAAGCTGGTGCCGTTCGGTGAATACGTGCCGCTGCAAGATCTGTTGCGTGGCCTCATCGCCTTTTTCGATCTACCCATGTCGGACTTCGCCCGCGGTTCACCCGAGCAACCACTGCTGCAGGCGAAGGGCTTCCAGATCGCCCCGTTCATTTGCTACGAAGTCGTCTATCCCGAGTTTGCCGCCGGCCTCGCGGCGCAGAGCGACATCCTGCTCACCGTCAGCAACGACGCCTGGTTCGGCCACTCCATCGGCCCGCTGCAGCATCTGCAGATGGCCCAGATGCGAGCGCTGGAGGCAGGCCGCTGGATGATTCGTGCCACCAATAACGGCGTTACGGTGCTGATCGACCCGCACGGCGGCATCGTCGAGCAAATCCCGGCTTTTCAGGAAGCGGTGCTATACGGCGAGGTCACGCCCATGCAGGGATTGACGCCTTATCTGCAATGGCGCTCCTGGCCCCTGATCGCCATCTGTGCGCTGCTGCTCGGCTGGGGCCTGGTACGACGTCGGCGAGGCTGATACTCATCGCGCCCGCCGGCGTCCGATGTGCCTCTACTCAGAGGCGCTGTCATAAAGCAGCGGGTAGACCAGCATGCCAACTGCTTCGTTGAGCAGCATGCCGTTCTGCCAGACGGCCTTCGCCTCGGGCAGCCAGCCGCCAAAGGGTCGCCCGTTGGGGACACCCATGAATCCTACCGGGGCAGTGATCACTTCCAGCCCGACCTCCTCAAAGCACCAGCGCGACCGCGGCATGTGCGACGCGGACGTCACCAGCACGATGCGTTTGATTCCCGCAGCCTTGAGCATTTCCGCGCTATAGCGCGCATTCTCCCAAGTGGTCCGGCTGCGCTCCTCGAGCCACTGCGTCGACGTAGCGAAGTCGCGTTCCAGCGCCTCGGCCGCCAACTGCGCTTCGCTCGGTGGCTCGCCATAGTGCAGCCCACCACTCGCCAGGATTGGCAGACCCGACGCCTTCGCCAATCGCGATGCATAACGCAGCCGCTCGAGGGCGATATGGCTGGGCTGATCAGAACCCCACGCGGGATCGGCCTGTTCTCGACCCGCGCCCAGCACGACAATTGCCTGTGCACGCTTTCCGAGGCTGCTCCACTCCGAACGATGCAGCGCCACTTCGCTTTCGATCGCTCGTGCTGCCCACTCAACCGTCACCGGCAGGCTCATCAGCCACAGCCCGCCAAACCCCAGCACGAAACAGAACGCTGCCAGCCGTGGTGAGCGACGCCGCAGCCACCAGGCCGCGAGCAATAACAACAGCAGCCCACCAGGCGGCAGCAGTAACTGTTTGAAGAAATAGCGTATTGGCATGTGCAGCTCCGGTCGATCGGCCGCTGCCACTTTACCTGCCGAGGCGCCCGCTTGTCGGCAGCACGGACGCCGTCAGTGCTTTGGGTAGGTATGCAACCGTTGCCGAGCACGAAGCAACTGCGAACCGCAAGCCGAGCAAGCGACCGCGCCGGCGCCCTCTGGCCAATGCACGCTGGTGCCACAGAGCGCGCAGACCATTGATTGCCGCAGCGCAGGCGGGCTCTGCTTGCAGTGCTTGCTCGAGTGCTGCCGCAACACATTGCGCAACGCTGGCCGGGTCGCCTGACGGTCCAGCTGCGCCTGCTCTTCGGCAGCGGCGTGCCAACCGGACAACCACTGCGAATCCTGCTGCAGGTAGGCACGGATCAGGTCGAACTCCGCAGGGGTCAACCCACCGACCTCCAATTCGGCCGTAGCGCCAGTCTCATCACCCGTTCTTCGTTCGGCTTCTTCCAAGGCCAGTGTCAGCCGCTGCAGCACGCGTCCGTACAGATTGCCCTCATCCGCCTGGCGTTCTTTACCCATGATTCACCTCGTGTTCATCCCGCCCCCTGTACAAGCGTAGTTCAGACTCGAACATCCACCTCGCGCGCGACAAACGGGGCGCTCAGCGCTGGCAAATCGGGTTTCCCTCGGTTGCGGAGGGTCATGTATGCTACGGCGCTTCTATGCGTTCGTATCCAACCCGTTGCGCCGCCGTGTCAGGCCTAGAGCCAGCTATGCGACAACCCGAGCTGCCATGCGAACAGCCAGCCCCCTTTCCAACGCCAGTAGCCATGCACGAACAGTATCAGCCCCGCGAAATCGAAGCCGCCGCGCAGTCCCACTGGGACTCGCAGAAATCCTTTGAAGTAAGCGAACAGCCAGGCAAGGACACTTTCTATTGCCTGTCGATGTTCCCCTACCCCAGCGGCAAGCTGCACATGGGGCATGTGCGCAACTACACCATTGGCGATGTGATCGCCCGCTACCAGCGCATGCAGGGCAAGAACGTTCTACAGCCCATGGGCTGGGACGCGTTCGGCATGCCGGCGGAAAACGCGGCCATGAAGAACAAGGTCGCGCCGGCCAAGTGGACCTACGAGAACATCGACTACATGCGCACCCAGCTCAAGAGCCTGGGACTGGCAGTCGACTGGACGCGCGAAGTCACGACCTGCAAGCCGGACTACTACCGCTGGGAGCAGTGGCTGTTCACCCGTCTGTACGAAAAGGGCGTCATCTACCGCAAGAACGGCACCGTCAACTGGGACCCGGTTGATCAGACCGTACTGGCAAACGAGCAGGTCATAGACGGACGCGGCTGGCGCTCTGGCGCGCTGATCGAAAAGCGCGAAATCCCCATGTATTACTTCAAGATCACCGCCTACGCGGATGAGCTCTTGGAGAGCCTGGACGAGCTGGATGGCTGGCCCGAACAGGTCAAGACCATGCAGCGCAACTGGATCGGCAAGTCGCGCGGCATGGAGATCAGCTTTCCGTACGACATCGCCAGCATCGGCAGCGAAGGCGTGATGAAGGTCTTCACCACCCGCCCCGATACGCTGATGGGTGCCACCTATGTCGCGGTGGCCGCCGAACATCCGCTGGCCACCCTTGCTGCTCAAAACGATCCAGAACTGCAAGCATTCATTGATGAATGCAAGCGCGGCGGCGTCGCCGAAGCCGACATCGCCACCCAGGAAAAGAAAGGCCTTGCCACTGCATTGAAGGTGCAGCACCCACTCACTGGCGAGCTGCTGCCGGTGTGGGTCGCCAACTACGTGCTGATGAATTACGGCGAAGGCGCAGTGATGGCCGTTCCGGCTCATGACGAACGCGACTTTGCCTTTGCGACAAAGTACAACCTGCCGATCAGACCTGTTGTGCGCACCAGCGCAGGAGATGAGACGCCTGCACCTTGGAACGACGCCTACGGCGAGCATGGCGAGCTGATCAATTCCGACGAATTCAACGGGCTGGATTTCGACGGCGCGTTCGACGCCATGGAAGCGGCCCTGCAGCGCAAAGGCCTCGGCCAGGCCCGCACCCAGTTCCGCCTGCGCGATTGGGGCATCAGCCGCCAGCGCTACTGGGGCTGCCCGATCCCGATCATCCACTGCCAGAGCTGCGGTGACGTACCGGTACCGGAAGACCAGCTGCCAGTCGCCCTGCCCGAAGACGTCGTACCGGATGGCGCCGGTTCACCGCTGGCGCGCATGCCAGAGTTCTATGCCTGCAGCTGCCCCAAGTGCGGCGCCGCAGCCAAGCGCGAAACCGACACCATGGACACCTTTGTCGAATCGTCCTGGTACTTTGCTCGCTATGCCTCGCCGCATTATGACCAGGGCATGGTCGATCCTGCCGCAGCCAACCACTGGCTGCCGGTAGACCAGTACATCGGTGGCATCGAGCACGCGATCCTGCATCTGCTCTATGCGCGCTTCTTCCACAAGCTAATGCGTGACGAGGGGCTGGTCAGCTCCAACGAGCCGTTCAAGAACCTGCTCACGCAGGGCATGGTTATCGCGGACACCTACTACCGCACCCTGGAAAATGGCGGCAAGGACTGGTTCAACCCGGCCGACGTCATCGTCGAGCGCGACGCCAAGGCCAAAGTCATCGGTGCCAAACTCGCCAGTGATGGCCTGCCGGTAGAAATCGGCGGCACCGAGAAGATGTCGAAGTCGAAGAACAATGGTGTCGACCCGCAGGCGATGATCGACAGCTACGGCGCCGATACCTGCCGCCTGTTCATGATGTTCGCCTCGCCGCCGGACATGAGCCTGGAGTGGTCCGATTCCGGCGTCGAGGGTGCCAGTCGCTTCCTGCGCCGCGTCTGGCGCCTGGCACACGCCCACGTCAGCGCGGGTGCCGTTGCCCGACTGGACATCTCCAGCCTCGGTGATGAGCAAAAGGCCGTACGCCGCGCGATTCACCTGGCGATCAAGCAGGCCAGTCAAGATGTCGGCCAGCACCACAAATTCAACACCGCCATCGCCCAGGTGATGACGCTGATGAACGTCCTGGAGAAGGCAGCCGCGGGTACCGAGCAGGACCGCGCGCTGCTTCAAGAAGGCCTCGAAACCGTTGCGCTGCTGCTGGCTCCGATTACGCCGCATATCTGTCATGAGCTCTGGCAGCAGCTAGGTCACAGCGGCTCGATCATCGATGCACAATGGCCGACGGTCGACGAGACTGCCCTGGTTCAGGACAGCCTGACACTGGTGGTCCAGGTCAACGGCAAGCTGCGCGGACAAATCGAAGTGTCCGCGAGCGCCACTCGTGAAGAGGTCGAAGCCACCGCCCGCGCCAACGAGAACGTTGTGCGCTTCACTGAAGGTCTGACGATCCGCAAGGTCATCGTGGTACCGGGCAAGCTGGTCAATATCGTCGCTAACTGATTCGTCTTGGCGCGTGCGCCAAGACTGGCAAGGGGAAAACAACATGATCAAACGCAATCTGGTAGTGGTTGGCCTGGCCCTGCTGTTGAGCGCCTGCGGCTTCCAGCTGCGGGGAACGGGCGATACCAACTTCGCGCTCGATGAAGTCAATCTGCAAGCCCGCAACAGCTACGGCGAAACCGTGCAGCAGCTTGAAGAGTTACTCAAGGACAGCGGCGTCAGGGTTTATCCGGGTGCTCGCTACACCCTCGATCTGGTGCGTGAGCAGACCCGTCAACGTACCGCCAGCTATACGACCGCAGCACGCACTGCCGAGTACGAGCTGACCCAGAGCCTCGACTACGAGATCCGCGGCCCGCAGAACACGGTGCTGCTGGAGGATCAGGTCGAGGTATCCAAGGTGTATGTTCATGACAGCAGCAACCTGATCAGTTCGGATCAGGAAGCCAGCCAGCTGCGCCGGGAAATGCGCCGCGAACTCCTGCAGCAGCTGAGCATGCGCCTACGCAATATCACACCGGCACAGCTCGACCAGCTGCAGCAGACCGCGGAAGCGAAGAAGCGCGCCGAAGCCGAGGCGATCGAGGCACAGATGCGCGAGCAGTCTGCACAACCATTGCAGTCGCCCATCGAACTGCCGCTGCAATGAAGACCGGGGAGCCTGCTGACGCAGGCTCCCGATCGTTCCGATGAAGTTACCTCCCGCCCAGCTTGCCAAGCACCTGCAAGGCCCCCTAGCGCCGGTCTATGTGGTCAGTGGCGACGAGCACCTGCTCTGCCAGGAAGCCAGCGACGCCATCCGTGCGGCCTGCCGCCAACAAGACTTCAGCGAGCGCCAAGTACTCAACGTCGAAACCGGTTTCGACTGGGGCCAGCTCATCGAAGCCGGGGCCAGCCTCTCCCTGTTTGCGGAAAGGCGCCTGCTGGAGCTGCGCATCCCCAACGGCAAACCCGGCGACAAGGGCGCCGCGGCGCTGATCGACTACCTTGCACGACCTGCCGAAGACACCGTTCTGCTGATCAGCCTGCCCAAGCTTGACGGCAACACCCAAAAGACCAAGTGGGCCAAGGCGCTGATCGATGGCAAACAGGTGCAGTTCCTGCAGATCTGGCCGGTGGATGCGCAACAGCTGCCGCAGTGGATTCGACAACGCCTGGCACAGGCCGGTCTCGCCGCAGACCAGGAAGCTGTAGAACTGATCGCAGCCCGCGTCGAGGGCAATCTGCTCGCAGCCGCGCAAGAAATCGAAAAGTTAAAACTGCTAGCCGAGGGCGGCCAGGTAACCACCGAAACCGTGCAGGCTGCCGTGGCTGACAGCGCCCGCTACGACGTCTTCGGGCTGATTGATGCCGCGCTGCTTGGTCAGCCGGAGCACATTCTGCAGATGCTGGCTGGCTTGCGCGCCGAAGGGATCGAGGCGCCGGTGATCCTCTGGGCCGTCGCGCGCGAAGTCCGCCAGCTGGCCAACATTGCCCATCAGTACGCTCAGGGCGTACCGCTAGACCGTGCGTTCAGCCAGGCTCGACCGCCGGTATGGGATAAGCGCAAACCTCTGGTCAGCAAAGCGCTTCAACGACACGATGCAGCGGGTTGGCAACGCCTGCTGATGAGCGCGCAACAGATTGACGAACAGATCAAGGGCCAGGCCGAAGGCGATCCCTGGGTCGGATTGACTGATCTGTGCCTACAGCTGTGTGGACGTCAGATCCGGTTATAGCGCGAGGCGAAGCAGTGCTGGCATCGGTCACCTGATTCTCGCGAGTTGAATCAGCGCTCCAGGCTTGCCAGCCCTCGGCAGGTGCTGGACATTTTTTGCACAACCCCTATGATGCCCTCGTCTGATCATGAGCAAGCAAGAGAATATGTGATGAGCAAGCAACGAAAGCGGCCGAACAAGGCCAAAAGCCTGGCAGCGCAACCTCTGTTCCGCTGTCGCCAGGAACAGCCGAAAAAAGGCAAAGGCAGCTACCGCCGCGAAGCCTCCCAGTCCACCAACTGGGAGGCTTCGGTCCTTCTGGCGGCTTGAAAAGCCAAGCCCTTCAAAGCGTGATAATGTCACCTGCCGATGACCTGCCGAGAGTGGTGCATGCTTTACACCTTCGTCCCCGTCCTGCTGCTGCGAACTCTGATAGCCGGATCAGCCCTGAGCATAATGGTTGCCTGTGCCGCAGAGCCGGCCGCACCAACCGAGGTGGCCGCGACTAGCCAGCCGGCTCAGAGCACTGCCGAATCCAACGTGGTGCCACCCGAAGCCGAGCCTGCTCAACTGAGCTTCGCTGAATGGCGCGACGCTTTTCGCAGCGAGGCCCTTCAGGCGGGTGTCTCGGCGCAGGTTTTCGACCGCGCCTTTGCAGGTGTCACGCCTGACCCGAGCATCATCATCGCGGATCGCAGCCAGCCCGAATTCAGTCGACCGGTCTGGCAATATCTGGACGGCGCGCTATCAAAGCAGCGGGTCGAGCGCGGCCAGCGCCTGCTAACCCAACATCAAGCGACGCTGGACGACATTGAGGCGCGCTATGGTGTGGACCGGAACACGCTGGTGGCCATCTGGGGCCTGGAAAGCAGCTACGGACAGATCATGGGCGACAAGAGCGTCATTCGCTCGCTCGCAACTTTGGCACACGAGGGGCGACGTCCGGGCTTTGCCAAAAGCCAGTTGCTGGCTGCGCTGGAAATCCTCGAGCATGGCGACGTGAGTGCCGATCAGCTACGGGGTTCCTGGGCCGGCGCAATGGGACAGACCCAGTTCATTCCAACCACCTACAACACTCATGCCGTGGATTTCGATGGCGACGGCAGCCGTAACATCTGGAGCAGCTCTGCCGATGCGCTGGCTTCGGCCGCGCACTACCTGCAGGCCTCTGGCTGGAACGCCGGGCAACCGTGGGGCTTTGAGGTCAAGCTGCCGGACGGGTTCGAGTATGCGCAAGCTGACAACGCTATCCGCAAAACGGTAGCCGCCTGGCGCCAGCTCGGATTGACCGGACTACCGAGCGGCACTGATATGGATGAGGCAACAGCTACGCTGTTGCTCCCCGCTGGCTATCGCGGACCGGCGTTCCTGGTGCTGGATAATTTCCGGGCCATTCTGCGCTACAACAACTCGTCATCCTATGCGCTGGCGATCGGGCTGCTGTCCGAGCGCTTCAACGGTGCCGGCCGGGTACGTGCAAGCTGGCCAAAAGGTGAGCAGCCACTGAGCCGCTCCGAGCGCGTCGAATTGCAGGAGCGCCTGACGATGCATGGCTTTGACCCAGGCACACCAGACGGCATCATTGGCGCCAATACCCGCAGTGCTATCCGTGGCTTTCAGCAACTGTTGGGCTGGCCCGCCGATGGCCATCCGACGCAGGAATTGCTGGGACGGCTCCGCGCGGAACCTTAGCGCACATGGCCCGTTTAATCGGCCATCATTTGCCTCAAACCGCCCTCTTCACTGGCAGCTCATGTAGCAACCGCACGGCTCGCCTGACGCGACTGAACGGTCAGTGCCTGTGATAAACTGCGCGGCGGCCACAAGCCGCCTCGTCCACGGAGCCTCTAGCGGAGCCCAGAAAGCCGATGTCCGACACGTCCCAACCCAAGGCCATTGCCAGCGGCGAAAAATTCCGCACCACCCAGGGCATCACCGCAATCAAGGACGGCCAGAAGCGTCGCGCCTCAAGCGAGCCTCAGGTCTTCGAACCCAAACCCAAATGGCTGCGGGTCAAGGCACCAAGCGGTAGCCGCTTCGAAGCGGTCAAGCGCAATGTCGGCGAACACCGTCTCAGCACCGTATGCCAGGAATCCCACTGTCCGAATATGGGCGAATGCTGGTCTAACGGTACTGCCACCATCATGCTGATGGGCTCGGTGTGCACCCGCGCGTGCCGCTTCTGCGCGGTAGACACCGGTAATCCCAACGGCTGGCTGGATCAGGAAGAGCCACAGAACACCGCCAAGTCGGTGGAGCTGATGGCGCTGCGCTATATCGTGCTGACCTCAGTGGACCGCGACGATTTGGATGACGGCGGCGCCGCACACTACGCCGCCTGCGTCCGCGCGATCAAGGAGCGCACGCCGCAGGTGGTCGTAGAAGCCCTGACGCCCGACTTTGACGGCGACCTGCAAGCTATTGAACGCGTGGCGGACTCAGGCCTTGAAGTGTTCGCGCAGAATGTCGAGACAGTCGAACGCCTGACCCATGAAGTACGCGACCCCCGTGCAGGCTACGAGAAGACCCTGCGCGTGCTGGAGCACGCCAAGCGCCATCGCCCCGAGATGCTGACCAAGACCAGCCTGATGCTGGGCTTGGGCGAAACCGACGAGGAAGTGTTGCAGACCATGGATGACCTCCGCGCCATTGGTGTGGACATCCTTACCCTTGGCCAGTATCTGCAGCCAACTCGTAACCACCTGCCGGTCAAACGCTGGGTCAGTCCGGAAGAGTTCAACCGCTTCCGCGATATCGGTCTGGCGAAGGGCTTTATGGAAGTAGCCGCCGGCCCACTGGTGCGCTCCAGCTACCGAGCCGACCGGGTCTTCGAGAAGAACAACCTGGGCCTGGCCGCCCCTGTGCCGGTACCCGGTCAGCCATTCGACAGCAGCCTGATACCAACCCTCAATCTGAACTGATCGAACCGGACACCGCCTGCTCCTGGCAACGCGCCTGGGCGGGCGGCGTCCCATCCGCCAAACCTTGGGCACTGGAAAAGCTGGCAGTCGCCCTACCTAGCTTATTGCTACGCCTGTCAGGGTTTGCTGCTGCGCGTAGCCGAGACGCTTGACCAGCTGTTCGCGCATACGAGCACTGACCTCGGCAAAGGCTATTGGCCCAGCGACCAGATCCGCCAACTGGGTCATGCGCATGCCGGCATAACCGCATGGGTTGATGCGCCCGAAGGGCTCGAGGTCCATGTCCACATTTAGCGCCAGACCGTGGAACGAGCGGCCGTTACGGATGCGTAGGCCGAGAGAGGCGATCTTGGCGCCATTAACATACACGCCAGGCGCATCGGGCTTGGCCAAGGCGTCTACTCCGTAGCTGGCAAGCAGGTCAATCAAGCTAAGCTCGATCCGGCTGACCAGCTCGCGCACACCGAAGCCCAGCCGCCTGACATCCAGCATTAAATAGCACACCAGCTGCCCGGGACCATGGTAGGTCACCTGACCGCCCCGATCGGCCTGAACTACAGGAATATCGCCGGGTAACAGCAAGTGCTCCGGCTTGCCAGCCTGCCCCTGAGTAAACACCCGCGGATGCTGTAGCAACCAGATCTCGTCAACGGTGTCCGGCAGCCGTTCGTTGGTAAAGCGCTGCATGGCTTGCCAAGCGATCGGATAGTCCACCAGGCCGAGCTCGCGCACCACCAACGAGGGGCCACTCATCGTTGAGGCATCCTCTACCACAGAGCTAGCACCCAAGACCGGATTGGCGGGCTCGCCGCTCATCACAGCACCATGTGCACGCGCCCGGTAGCGCGCAGATCGACATGGATCGCCTGCAGCTGATCGACGCTGGTGGCGGTGATCAAGACCTGCACGGACAGAAACCGTCCGTTGCGACTGTCTCGAGTCACCAGAGTGGTTTCGTCAAAATCCGGCGCATGCCGACGGATCACCTCGACCACCGTGTCGCTGAAGCCCTCCCCCGCATCTCCAATTACTTTGATCGGATAACGCTCGCAGGGAAATTCGATTTTTGGCGGCTGTGTTTCACTTTTACTTACAGTCATGGCAACGGACTCATGATCCGCAAAGGGCGCGCCCGACGGGTAGCCTGGGCGCGCTCAAGAGGTCAGTTGAAGAGATTGAAGAAGAACAGCTGAATGCTATCCCACAGACGACTGAACAGCCCACCTTCTTCCACGGTCTGCAGTGCAATCAGATCGGTGCTTTGCACCACCTGTCCATCGAGACTGACCTCAACCTTGCCAACCACATCACCCTGCTGGATTGGCGCCGTGAGTTCGGGATTAAAGGTCAGGCCGGCCTGCAGCTTGTCCATCTGCCCGCGCGGCAGGGTCATGGTCAGATCACCCGCAAGCCCGGCGCTCACCTGGTCCTGCTGGCCCTTCCAGACACGGGACGTCGCTAGCTCAACGCCTTTCTGATAGAAGGTCCGGGTCTCGAAGAAGCGGAAGCCATAGGTCAGCAGCTTCTGCGTCTCGGCGGCACGCGCCTGCTCGCTATTGGTGCCGAAGACAGCGGTGATCAGACGCATGTCATCACGCACTGCAGAAGCTACCAGGCAGTAGCCAGCCTCTTCAGTGTGGCCAGTCTTAAGGCCGTCGACGGTTTTGTCACGCCACAGTAGAAGGTTGCGGTTCGGCTGCTTGATGTTGTTCCAGAAGAACTCCTTTTGCGCATAGATGCCGTAGTGCGCGGGATCCTCATGGATGATCGCGCGAGCCAGCTTGGCCATGTCGGCAGCGGACGAATAATGCTCTGGATGAGGCAGCCCGGTGGCATTCATGAAGTGCGTATTGCTCATGCCCAACCGCTGCGCTGTGCTGTTCATGAGGTCGGCGAAGGCCTCTTCGCTACCGGCGATATGCTCAGCCATTGCCACGCTGGCGTCATTACCGGACTGGATAATGATGCCGTGCAGCAGATCGTCCACCGAAACCTGCGTATTGACCTGAATGAACATCCGCGAGCCGCCAGTGCGCCAGGCTTTTTCGCTGACGGTCACCATGTCGCTTTCGGAGATCTGACCCTTCTTGATTTCCAGGGTGGCGATGTAAGCCGTCATCAGCTTGGTCAAGCTGGCGGGCGGCAGGCGCTCATCACCGGCATTCTCGACCAGAACCTTGCCGCTGGCGGCGTCCATCAGGACGTAGGATTTGGCCGCCAGCTGTGGCGGTGACGGAATGATCGGCTCGGCCCAGGCGGTGGGCGCTACGGCCAGCACGGTTAGGAGGAACAGCCGGTGCACGAAGGTGGTGATAGTCATTGCGCTCTCAGAAAGGTGGTGTGGCAAAAACGGTACAGGTCAGCGTGGTGTATCTATCAACGAGGTACAGCTTTAATCGCCGCTTACTCGTCGCGGGTTTCCCAGATTGGCAAGGCGAACGCTCTGTTCGAGCTGCGCAGCTTCATCGGGGGAATCAATGGGCCCCAGGCGTACCCGGTGCAAGATCTGCTGCTGATGGACAACCGAACTTACGAACACCGGCGCACCGGTCATGCTGCTGAGCTTGTCACGCAGCAACTGAGCCGCATCCGGGTTTGCAAACGCGCCGACCTGCAGGTAGACCCCCGCCCCAGATGTGTCACGCCCGGTGTCATTGGCAACCTCAACCGGCACGGTTGCGCCAGCATGCTGCGCCGGTGGCGGCGTGTATTGCTCGACAGGTTGCGCCAGCGCAGCAACTGAAGGCTTTGCAACCTTTTGAGGCTGGGCCAGTACCATAGGCGCTGGCCTGCCACGCTCGGCCCACCACTGCTCCGGATCGATGCCTTCGACCTTGACCCGCGCGGTCCCGGTTTCGGCATAGCCCAGTTTCTTCGCCGCAGCAAAAGACAGATCAATGATTCGATCCGAATAGAACGGGCCGCGATCGTTGACTCGAAGCACCACGGCCTTGCCATTGTCGAGGTTGGTGACCCGAACATAACTGGGTAGCGGCAGCGTCTTATGCGCGGCACTCATGCCATACAGATCGTACTTTTCGCCGTTGGCCGTTGGCTGACCATGAAACTTGGTGCCGTACCAGGATGCCGTTCCGGTCTCCCGATAATTGCGTCCGTCCCCAATCGGGTAATAAGTCTTGCCCAGCACAGTGTAGGGATTGGCCTTGAACGGGCCGTTGTGCGGTGTAGGCGTTGCGTCTGGAATGCTGGAAACGTCGACATCCCACCAAGGCGCGCCATCCTTGTGCGGCCGTGAGTAGTCACCCGGCCCGCTGATGCCTGCGCTTTTCGCGGGGGCCGGCGACGACGGTGCAGGCGCCGACGAACATCCGACTACCAGCACAGCGAAGGCCGCTACCGCCAGCAAACGAGCGGTCATTGCGCACCCCGCGCCTGGACCAGCTGTTCGGAGAGCTGATGGACTGCCATGGCGTACATGACGCTGCGGTTATAACGGGTGATGACATAGAAGTTGGGCAAGCCGACCCAGTACTCGTCACCGTCGGCACCCTCCAGGCGAAAGGCCGTTACCGCAGTGTCGTCGGGCATCTTCGTTTCGGCCGGCCACTGCCAACCCAGCTCGCGCAATTCCGCGGCATTCTTCACAGGCTCAAGTCCTTCGGTCAGACCTTCGCCATGTCGCTCACCATTGACCGTAGCCCGCGCTACCACAGGCGCGCCGGCGGTCCAACCGTGCTGCTTGAAATAGTTGGCGGCGCTGCCAATGGCATCGACCGGGTTCTTCCAGATATCGATGCGACCGTCTGCATCGAAGTCCACCGCATAGGCGCGAAAGCTGCTCGGCATGAATTGCGGCAGCCCCATGGCACCGGCATAGGAACCGGTCAGCGTGAGAGGGTCGACTTGCTCTTCACGGGCCAGCAAGAGGAACTCTTTGAGCTGTTGGCGGAAGAATGGCTGGCGCGGCGGGTAGTCGAAGCCCAGGGTCGACAAAGCATCTATGACCCGGTAGTTGCCCGTGTTGCGACCGTAGAAGGTTTCAACGCCGATGATGGCGACGATCACCTGTGCCGGCACACCGAATTCCTGCTCGGCGCGCGCCAGCGTCGCCTCATTCTCGCGCCAGAAGTCCACGCCTTGGGCAATCCGCGAATCGGTCATGAAGATCGGTCGATATTCTTTCCACGCTTTGACGCGCTCGGCCGGTCGGGAGATGGCATCGAGGATCACCTGCTTGCGCTCCGCCTGCGCCAGCACTTCGGCCACCTGCTCACTGGCAAACCCGTAATCCTGAGTCATTTCGCGCACGAAATCGGCGACCTTTTCGCCCTGATAATCTGCCGCAAAAACCGCTGGAGAGTTTCCTAGCGCCGCGAAAAGACCCGCTCCGCAGAGCGCTCGTGTCAACCAGCCACGCCGTAATCGATCCAAGAAATTCACTCTATTCAAACCTGTGCGATCCACTTGCGATGGGTGTGGATCGACATCAAAACCCCGAACCCTGATAGCAGGGTTACCAATGAAGTGCCACCAAAACTGATGAAGGGCAACGGCACCCCTACCACCGGCAACAGACCACTGACCATGCCGATGTTGATGAATACGTAAACGAAGAAGGTCATCGTCAGCGCACCGGCCAGCAACTTGCCAAACAGCGTTTGCGCCTGAACGGTGATGACCAAACCACGCGCAATCAGTAGCAGGTACAGCAGCAGCAGCAGGCAAACGCCCACCAGGCCGAACTCTTCAGCCAGAACCGCAATGATAAAGTCCGTATGGCTTTCGGGCAAAAAATCCAGATGCGACTGAGTACCCAGCAACCAACCCTTGCCAAACACGCCGCCCGAACCAATCGCGGCCTTCGACTGGATGATGTTCCAGCCGGTTCCCAGCGGGTCGCTTTCCGGATCGAGGAATGTGTGCACGCGCTGTTTCTGGTAGTTGTGCAGCACGAAATACCACATGGCCACGGCAATCGGCACCAGCGCCGCAATCGCACTCATGATCCAGCGCCAGCGCAACCCGGCGATGAACAACACGAAAGCACCGGAGACCAGTACCAGCAACGAAGTGCCAAGGTCCGGCTGCTTGAGGATCAACACGAAGGGCGTGAGGATCAGGCCCAGACTGACCATGGTGTGCTTGATACCCGGCGGCAAGGCGCGCGCGGACAGATACCAGGCGATGGTCATCGGCATGATGATCTTCATGAACTCGGACGGCTGGAAGCGAATCACCCCGGGTATATTGATCCAGCGGGTCGCCCCCATTGCGGTGTAGCCGACGAACTCCACAGCAACCAGCAATGCCACAACCGCCAGATAACCCGCCGGCACCCAGCGCGCCATGAACCTTGGTTCCAACTGCGCTATGACCAGCATGGCGCCCAGTCCGAAGCCATAGGACGTCGCCTGTTTGATCAGCAGATCAACGTTCTTGCCGCCAGCGGAATAAAGAACGAACAGGCTTCCGGCCGCGAGCATCAGCAGCAGCAGGAGCAGCACCCCATCGATGTGCATACGCTGTAAGAGTGACGCCCGGCGACGCATCACATCGGTCGTTGAAAGCGTGCGGTCAAACGTTCCGCTCACGGTTTGGGCCTCTCTGCCGTCAGGGGCGGGGCGTACTCGGCCTTCAATTCGCCCGCCTCGTTGAGCAGCCATGCATCCATGACCTGCTTTGCCACCGGCGCGGCTACACCGGAGCCAGACTCGCCGTTCTCGACCATGACAGCCACAGCAATCTGCGGGTCATGCACAGGTGCGAAGGCGACGAACAAGGCGTGGTCGCGATGGCGTTCGGCGAGTTTGCCGCTGTCGTACTTTTCGCCCTGTTTGATGGCCACGACCTGCGCCGTACCGCTCTTGCCGGCGATGAGGTAGGCGGCGGTGTCGCCAACCTTCTTTGCCGTGCCGCGGGCGCCGTGCAATACCTTCACCATTCCGTTGATGGAAGCGTCCCAGTAATCGGGGTCGCGAAGCTGAATGTCGGGCATCGGTTCAGGATCGACAGGTATTTCTCCTTCGATGCTTTTCGCCAGGTGCGGCCTGATCCACTTACCGTGAGTCGCCATCAGCGCGGTCGCCTGGGCGAGCTGCAAGGGCGTGGTTTGCATGTAACCCTGACCGATGCCGAGGATGACTGTCTCGCCCGGATACCAAGCCTGCCGGTAACGGCCACGCTTCCAGTCTCGCGACGGCATCAGGCCGGCAGTTTCCTCGAACATGTCCAGCGCCACGCGCTGGCCGAGACCGAAGCGGCTCATGTAGTCATACATGCGGTCGATGCCCATCTTGTGGGCGAGGTCGTAAAAATAGGTGTCATTGGACCGCATGATCGCGGTTTCCAGATCTACCCAGCCGTCGCCGCCGCGATTCCAGTTGCGGTACTTGTGCTTGACGTTGGGCAGCTGAAAGAAGCCGGGGTCGAACACGCGACTGTTCTCGGTCACCACACCGGCATCCAGGCCAGCCACCGCCATCATCGGTTTGATCGTCGACCCCGGCGGGTAGAGCCCGCGCAGGACACGGTTGAACAATGGGCGATCTATAGAATCGCGAAGCGCGCCATACGCCTTGAAACTGATTCCAGTGACGAACAGATTGGGGTCGAAGCTAGGCTGACTGACCATCGCCAGCACCTCGCCAGTCTTCGGCTGCAACGCGACCACTGCACCGCGGCGGCCTGCCAGCGCAGCCTCGGCAGCTTGCTGCAGTTCAAGGTCGAGGGTCAGCATCAGATCCTTGCCAGGGATCGGATCGGTGCGCTTGAGCACCCGTAGCACCCGCCCACGCGCGTTGGTTTCAACCTCCTCGTAGCCCACTTGCCCGTGCAGCGAGTCCTCGTAGAAGCGCTCGATGCCTGTCTTGCCGATGTGGTGGGTGCCGCTGTAGTTAACCGGATCGAGCTGCTTGAGCTCGGCCTCGTTGATCCGACCGACATATCCGACCGAATGAGCGAAGTGCTCGCCCTCTGGGTAATGCCGCACCAGCTGGGCAGCGACCTCAACCCCCGGCAGACGGAACTGATCGACAGCAATCCGCGCAATTTGCTCTTCGGACAGTTCGTACATGATCGGCACCGGCTCGAACGGTCTGCGCCCCTGCAGCACCCGCTTTTCGAACAGTTCGCGCTCTTCACTCGAAAGCGCCAGCACTTCGACCACCGTGTCCAGGGTCTCGCGCCAGTCTCCAGCGCGCTCGCGCGTCACCGTCAGGCTGAAGCTTGGCCGGTTATCGGCGATGATCTTGCCGTTGCGATCATAAATCAGGCCCCGATTGGGCGGAATGGGCTGCACATGGACCCGGTTGTTCTCCGAAAGCGTCGAATGGTGCTGGTACTGCACCACTTGCAGGTAATACAGGCGCGCAATCAACACGCCGATCAGCAGCAATACGATTGCCCCGCCCACAAAAACGCGACTACGCACCAAACGGGCGTCTTTTTCGTGGTCCTTGAGGGGAATCGGCTGGGACATCTTCGGTTTTGGCTGAACTACTTGTGGTAAGGGTGACCTGACAGCAACGTCCAGGCCCGATAGATCTGTTCGCCGATGAGAATACGAACCAGCGGGTGGGGCAACGTCAGCGGTGACAACGACCAGCGTTGTTCGCTGCGTGCGCAAACCTCAGGGGCCAGCCCTTCCGGCCCGCCCACCATGAGATTGACGTTGCGCGCATCGAGCCGCCAACGCTCCAGCTCACCAGCCAGCTGCTCAGTGCTCCAGGGTCGCCCCGTCACTTCAAGCGTGACGATGCGCTCGCCGGGTTGCACCTTCGCCAGCATGGCCTCGCCTTCCTGACGAATCAACCGCGCCACGTCGGCATTCTTGCCGCGAGTGTTGAGGGATATTTCATGCAGCTCCAGCGGCAGTTCGGACGGCAGACGCTTGGCATACTCATGCCAACCGTCCTCCACCCAGCGCGGCATCTTCGAGCCCACCGCAATCAGCTTGATCCGCACGGATCGGCTATTCCTGCTCGCCCGCGTGCTGCGCGCGGCTCTGCTCAGCACCCTGCCAGAGGCGCTCGAGGTCATAGAACTGACGAGTAGGCACTTGCATCACATGCACCACGACATCGCCCAGGTCGAGCAGAGCCCACTCACCGCCGTCCAGACCTTCGCTGCCCAGAGGGCGCACGCCCTGCTCCTTGACCTTCTCGAGCACGTTTTCGGCCAGTGATTTCACGTGACGGCTGGAGGTGCCGCTGGCGATCACCATGAAGTCGGTAACGCTGGTCTTGCCGCGGACATCGATGGTCGTAATGTCAGCGCCTTTCAGATCTTCCAGGGCGCTAACGGCCAGCTGGGCCAAAGAATCATTTTGCATAATGTGAAACAACCTCAGTTCGACGCCCGGTACAGTCCGTGCGCGTTGATATAAGCCAGTACGGCGTCCGGTACGAGAAAGCGTACAGACCGGCCGCTGGCCAGAAAATGACGAATACGTGTTGCCGACACTCCTAGCGGCGCCTGCCAGACGAAAGCAATTTGCCCACTGCTGCCGGCAATGGTCAGCGGGTCGTTCACGCTGCGAGCCGCCAGCAGATCCCGCAGCGCTTCCGGCGCTTCGCTGTCGGCATCTGGCCGTTGCATAACCAGAATATGGCAATGCTCGAGTAGCTCATCCCAGCGATGCCAAGTAGGAAGTCCGCAGAAGGCATCCCAACCCACAATGAGAAAAATCTGATCATCATCGTTCAGCTCGGCACGCAAGGACTCCAGCGTGTCGAAGGTGTAGGACGGCTTGTCACGCTCCAGCTCGCGCGCATCGACTGTCAGCGGAGGCAAGTCCTGCACCGCCAGTCGAACCATGGTCAAGCGATCCTGCGCGGAGCTGTTTGGCGCCTCACGGTGCGGCGGACGAAAGTTGGGGACCAGACGAACCTCATCAAGCCCAACCATTTCGGACACTTCCAGAGCGCCGCGCAAATGCCCGACATGCACCGGGTCGAAGGTGCCACCGAGCAGGCCGATGCGCCGAGGGGTGCCGGTCTCCCTCATCAAGTTCGCACGTGGCCGTCGCCAAATACCACATATTTCTCACTGGTCAGGCCTTCCAGACCGACCGGGCCGCGGGCGTGCAGTTTGTCGGTGGAAATACCGATCTCAGCCCCTAGCCCGTACTCGAAGCCGTCGGCAAAGCGAGTAGAGGCGTTGATCATCACCGACGCCGAATCGACCTCAGTGATGAAGCGCCGCGCATCGGTGAAGTTTTCCGTAACGATCGCGTCGGTATGCTGCGAGCCGTAGCGGTTGATGTGCTGGATGGCTTCATCCAGAGAATCGACGATGCGGATCGACAGGATCGGCGCGTTGTATTCGGTGGACCAGTCCTCTTCGCTGGCAGCCAACACGTGGCTACCCAGCAGTTCACGGGTCCGTGGGCAGCCACGCAGTTCAACGCCCTTTTCGCAATAGATTGCCGCCAGCGGTGGCAGCACTCGGGTAGCGATGGACGCGTGGACCAGAAGGGTTTCCATGGTGTTGCATGGCGCATAGCGCTGGGTCTTGGCGTTGTCGGCGATGCGGATGGCCTTGTCGACGTCGGCCGCCTGATCGATGAACACGTGGCAGATGCCGTCCAGATGCTTGATCACCGGCACCTTGGCATCGCGGCTGATGCGTTCGATCAGCCCCTTGCCACCGCGCGGCACGATCACATCCACGTACTCCGGCATGGTGATCAACGCCCCAACAGCGGCGCGGTCGGTGGTCTCGACAACCTGCACCGCCGCAGCTGGCAGCTCGGCCTCGGCCAGGCCCAGCTGAATGCAGCGAGCGATGGCCTGGTTCGAATGAATCGCTTCGGAGCCGCCACGCAAAATCGTGGCATTGCCTGACTTGAGACACAGGCTGGCCGCATCGATGGTCACATTGGGCCGCGACTCGTAGATGATACCGACGACGCCTAGCGGCACGCGCATCTTGCCAACCTGAATACCGGATGGCAGGTAGCGCATGTCGCGGATCTCACCGATGGGGTCAGGCAGGCTCGCAACCTGGCGCAGCCCCTCGATCATGTCGTCGATACGCGCCGGCGTTAGCGCCAGACGATCAAGCATCGCCTCGTCCAGACCATTGGCACGACCGGCCTCGAGGTCTTCACGATTGGCACGGACCAGCTCCTCGCGCGCCGCATCAAGCGCGGTGGCGGCGGCCTGCAAGGCACGGTTCTTCTGCGCCGTGGTGGCACGCGCTAGTACGCGCGACGCCTCGCGCGCGGCGCGACCGAGGCGGGTCATGTAGTCGAGTACGGACTCGGTCATGGTCTGGCTGGCCTGATCGAAGGGAAAGCGGCTGATTATAGCGACCCACACGCCTCGCGCACAGCGGCGCCGGGCGAATGGCTAAAAGTCCCTGACTGCAGGTTACGCACAACCCAGCGGGCTGTGCGTAACCACCAGGGTCGTCAACCGCAGGAGGCCATCGCCAGCGCTATCATGATCAGGCGTTTGAAACCCGGGCGCCAGATGCCGGGTCGAAGCGTCTCGAACCAAGGAAAAAAGACCCATGCCGGAATGGCTCACCGCACTCTCCAGTTGGCTGGCTGAAAACCCTCAGTGGCTCGGCCTTAGCCTGTTTGTCGTCGCCTGTCTCGAATGCCTCGCCGTTGTGGGCTTGCTGATGCCCGGTACGGTGTTGGTATTCGCCATCGCGGTAGTTGCCGGAAGCGGCGTACTCAGTCTCGGCGAGACATTGCTTTTGGGTTACGCCGGCGGACTGCTCGGCGATCTGCTGTCGTACGGGCTGGGACGACGCTACCACCAGAATATTCGCAGCATCCGCGGCCTGCGCGACCATCCGGAATGGCTGAATAGCGCCGAGGTGTACTTCGAGCGTTACGGCATCGCCAGCCTTCTTGTTGGACGCTTCATCGGCCCGCTGCGGCCCATGCTGCCGGTAACCGCTGGCATGCTCGATATGCCGTTCGGGCGCTTTCTCTTGGTCAGCCTGGTCGCCGCGGCCGGCTGGTCGATGGCTTATCTGCTGCCCGGCTGGGCAGCGGGAGCCGCCGTGCGACTGCCTTTACCGGAGGGTTTCTGGAGCGAGGCCGGCTTCGTCACCGCCGCGTTGCTCCTGCTCGTCGGCGGCGTAGTGCATGGCAGCCTGCATCAGATGCGCTGGGTTACGCCGCTTGCGGCTGGCCTCAGCGCCGCCGTTCTGATCGGCCTGTTTATCGGCTGGCCCTACCTGGTGGAATTCGATGAAGGGCTGATGACGGTCGTTCAGGGTGAGCGCAGCCCGATATTCGACCGTTTCATGGTGGTCGTCACACGAGCCGGTGATTTCCACACCCAGCTGTGGGCGGCTGTATTACTGAGCCTGTTGTTGATCGTCACCAAACAGGCGCGCGCGGCAGCATTCGCCATTCTCACGCTGCTGGGCACCGCACTGGCCAACGGCGCGCTTAAAGCCACATTCGGCAGGATCCGGCCGGAAATCCTGCTGGAACCTCTGCACAGTTACAGCTTCCCCAGCGGTCATAGCTCGGCAGCTTTTGCCTTCTTTCTCACGCTGGGAGTTCTCGCCGGTCGCGGACAGCCGCCGCGCCTGCGTCTGGCCTGGGTGCTGCTGGGCGCTCTGCCGGCCACCGCAATTGCGCTGTCGCGGGTTTACCTGGGTGTTCACTGGCCAACCGACGTCATCGCCGGCGCGGTGCTGGCGGCGAGCATTTGCGCCGCCAGCCTGGCCCTTGTTCAATGGCGCGCCCCGATGACGGCACTGTCGCCGAAGATATGGTGGCTGATCCTGCCGGCCACGCTGGGACTGATCGGGGCCTTTGCGATCTGGGCATTGCCAGGCGCCATGCTGCTGTATCGCTATCAGTAGCATCCAGCGACCGGGCGTCTTTGCTATTCGGTCGAATCGCCCTGCAACTGCTCCAGCCAGCGCTGGATGGACTGCAACTGAAGTTCAGGATCGTCCATCTGCAGCAAGTCGAGTTTCTGATCAGGCCGAAACGGCAACAGGTAGGCCAACTGGTGCGCCAGCGATCGCTGACCCTGCGCGGCACTGCCCATCCCCAGCGCCTCGACCATCGGGTGGCGCCCGAGCGCCTCTAGCAACAGCGCCAGCTCGAGATGCTCATCGTCCAAGGGCGGATCGTCGGCTTCATCGCGCCAGGTGACTTCGGCAACGGTCAGCTGATCGCGCTGCACTTCGGCCGACAGCACATCAAAGCGACGACCGCCTTCGACGCGAATCCCCAGCAACCCATTAGGCCGCTGCTGCCAGTCTCGAATCAGCGCTTCACAACCAGTCAGGGCATATTCGGCCGGCGCCAGCCCCACCTCGCTGCCCTCGATGAGGCGCACCACACCGAAGCCATGCCCGGCCTTCAGACAGCTGCTGACCATGTCCAGATAGCGCGCCTCAAAAAGCTGCAAATCGAGGGTGCACCCCGGAAACAACACGGTATCGAGCGGAAACAACGGTAGCTTCATTCAGCCTCCTTACGACAGCATCAGCACGGCCAAGGGCAACAGCACCGCGGTCATCACACCCATCAGACTCATGGCCAGCGCCGCAAAGGCGCCGCACTCATCGCCCTCCTGCAGCGCCTGGGCGGTTCCCACCGCATGCGCGGTCAGACCCAGCGCCATGCCGCGGGCGGCAGGATGCTGAACGCCAAAGCGGCGCAACAGTTCCGGACCAATGATCGCACCGATGATGCCGGTGATCATCACGAACACGGCCGCCAGCGCCACCACGCCACCGATCTGCTCGGCCACCAGCATGGCGATTGGCGAGGTAACTGACTTGGGCGCCAGGGTCATCAGGATCATCTGGTCGGCACCAAAAGCCCAGGCCAGCACCATCCCCAGCGCCGTGGCGCCGATGCCAGCCAATAGCAGGGTAAGCATGATCGGCCCGAACAGTTCGCGGATCCTGCGTAGATTCAGATACAACGGCACGGCAAGCGCCACCGTAGTTGGCCCGAGGAGCACGGTAAGCATCTGGGCGCTGTCGCGATATTCCTCATAGCTCAGGCCGCAAAGCACAAGCGTACCGACCACCACCACCATCGACACCAGCACTGGCTGCAGAAATACCCAGCGTGTTTTTTCGTAAGCCGCATAGGCCACCTGGAATGCTGCCAAGGTGATCGCCACGCCAAACAAGGGGTGATGGATTACCGCCTCCCAGGCCGCCTGCCACTGCATGGCGATCATGTGCGACCTGCCTTGCGTTGCTGACGGCGAATCAGCGTCTGCATCAACCAGCCGGTAAATACCAGTGACACCACCAGCGAGAGCACCAGCACGCCAACAATGGCCCAGAAATCCTCGAGAATCGCCCCGGTATAGGCCATCACGCCCACGGCGGGCGGCACCAGCAACAGGGGCAGATAACGCAACAGACTACTCGCAGCGACCTGCAGAGATTCACTCGCCTGGCCACGAGCCAACAACGCCATGAACAGCAACAGCAAGCCAATGATGGGCCCCGGCAACATCGGCAGCACCATTACGTTGAGCGCAGTGCCGAGCAATTGAAACAGCAGCAGCCAGGTTAGTCCGCGTAGCAGCATGGAAGCCTCCAGAGCAAAGGAGCGCAATTATAAGCATCTCGCCACCGCGACACGCGGCGCAGCTTCCGATCAGCCTATGGCGCGCCATTCGCACCAACCATGCTTGGTTGATTCGCCCTCGGCTGCGTGCTGATCTAGCGTTGCGCCACATCCGAACAAAACAACAAACGCCGGAGGATATATGCCGCAAGTACCCGTAGCAGAACTCAAGGATTACATTGGCAAAGAGCTAGGCCGCTCCGAATGGTTCACCGTCGATCAGCAGCGAGTCGATCAGTTCGCCGACTGCACCGGTGATCACCAGTTCATCCACATAGACCCGGAAAAGGCCGCACAGACCCCGTTCGGCGGAACCATCGCGCACGGTTTCCTCTCGCTGTCGCTGCTGCCGATGTTGATGGAAGAGCTGATGATCCGTCCTGAAGGGACCAAGATGGGCGTCAACTACGGGCTTGACAGCCTGCGCTTTATCCAGCCGGTGAGGGTGGGCTCGCGGGTTCGCGTAGCAGCGACGCTGCTCGACGCTTACGAGAAAAACCCGGGCCAGTGGCTCCTGAAATCGCGTGCCGTGATGGAAATCGAAGGTGTGGAGAAGCCTGCTTACATTGCCGAGACCCTAGCACTCTGCGTTGTCTGACCAAATGGGCGCAGTTGTCGCACGCCGCTGAGTTTGCGGCATACTGCGGCGTCACCCGCTCTGGATAGCCGCATGCGCCACCTTGCTCCAGTTCTGCTCGCCTGCTTTCTGACCGCTTGCGGTGATGGCGAACCGTTGCTGCCCGCCGACGCCGTGCTGCCCGATGGCGGCCGCTACCGGGGCGAGGTGGTCGATGGGCTGTTGCAGGGCGAGGGGCGTATCGACTACCCCAACGGCAGCCATTACATCGGATCTTTCAGGGACGGGCAGTGGCATGGCCAAGGTGTCTGGCAAGGCGAGTTCAAAAACGGCGAACTCAGCGGCAGCGGTGAATATGTCGGCATTGACGGCACGCGCTACAGCGGACACTTCAAGCGCTGGCAGTACCACGGCGAAGGTGACCTGCAACAGCCTGGTGGTGGCCGCTACAGTGGCCGTTTTCGCGAAGGCCAGTTCAATGGAGTTGGCACGCTTCTCCTCGCGGACGGCACTCAAAGGAGCGGCACCTGGCGGGCCGGTCATCTGATTGAGAACGTTCAAGGCAAGCGCCTCGCCGACCCGCTGGAGCTAGGCCTGCTGCGCCAGGGAGCGCTGCTGGCGGACGCCCTTGATGCGGTGCCGGCATCCACTCCGGCAGCAGAACTCTACGGCCTGACCCTTGCCGGCGATGGCCAGCAGAGCGTGTTTATGCGTGAGGTCGACTATGTCGACAACTTCTTGGCCGAACGCTTCGCCGCCCGCGGTCAGATAAGCCTCGTCAACCACCGCGACCACCTTGCAGACCGGCCACTGGCGACGCGCGAAAACCTCAAGCGCGCAATTGCCCGCCTGGCCGAGCGCAGCGGCCCGGAAGACCTGATCTTCATCTACTTGACCAGTCACGGCTCGGCGGACCACCAGCTGGTACTGGCCCAGCCCGGATTGGCCCTGGAAGATTTGCCCGCCGAGGACCTGGCCGCGCTGATGCAGCCACTCGCCGACCGCAACAAGATCCTAGTCATCTCGGCCTGCTATTCCGGCGGTTTTATCGAGCCACTGAAGAGCCCCAATACGCTCGTGATTACCGCAGCTCGCGCCGACCGAGTGTCCTTTGGCTGCTCCGAGGAAAGCGACTTCACCTACTTCGGCCGCGCCCTCTTCGCCGAGGCCTTGCAGGAAACTTCGGATATTGTGCAGGCATTCACGCTGGCACAGGCGAAGGTTGCCGAACGGGAGCAAGCCGACCACTATCAAGCTTCGGAGCCGCAAATATGGGCGCCCGAGCAGGTTGTCGAACACTGGCGGAAGCTGAGCAATCGGCAGCCAGTGCCATCTGACTGATCGTTACAGGAAGCCAAACCATGTATTTGACGCCACAGCGTATTTTGCTTGCCGGCGCCACCGGGCTAACCGGCGAGCACCTGCTCGACCGCCTGCTCAACGAACCCACCGTGGAGTGCGTGCTCGCTCCCAGCCGCAAGCAGCTGGCCGGACATTCGCGGCTCGAAAACCCGATCGGGCCGCTGCAGGCGCTACTGCCGCAGCTGTCGGGCAGTGTGGACACCGCGTTCTGCTGCCTGGGCAGCACATTGAAGGACGCCGGAAGCCAGGAAGCCTTCCGCGCCATCGATCATGATCTGGTTGTCGCCTTCGCTAAACGCGCCCGAGAACTGGGCGCACGGCATCTGCTGGTCGTCAGCTCACTGGGCGCCGACCCCGCCAGTTCGATTTTCTACTGCCGCGTCAAGGGCGAAATGGAGCAAGCGCTACGCGCCCAGGGCTGGCCGCAACTGACCATCGTACGTCCATCGCAGCTGCTGGGGCCGCGCATGCAAGTCCGTCCGGTCGAACGCCTTACCGCCCCGCTCTCTTATCTGCTGCCAGGCAAATACCGCGGCATCTCGGCCTGCATTCTGGCGCGCGCGCTCTGGCGCCTGGCGCTGGAAGAAGCCGAAGGCACGCGGGTGATCGAGTCGGACGAGCTGCGCAAATTGGGGCGGTAACCGGTTACAGGCTGCGTCCATGCACACGCAGTCTGTAACCAGAGTGCTCCTACCTCGCCCACCCTGCAATGTGATCAGTACTTGATGAAGTGCTCGCGATAATGGCGCAGCTCGGCGATGGACTCACGGATGTCGTCCAGCGCTAGATGCGTGCCACCTTTCTTGAAGCCAGCCAGCACTTCCGGTGCCCAGCGTGCCGCTAGCTCTTTGAGCGTCGAGACGTCCAGGTTGCGGTAGTGGAAGTAGGCTTCCAGGCGAGGCATGCGGCGGTAGAGAAAACGCCGATCCTGGCAGATGCTGTTGCCACAGATAGGCGACTTGCCCTTGGGCACCCATTGCTCAAGAAACGCCAGCGTCTGGGCTTCGGCTTCCTCGGTAGAAATCTGGCTGTCGCGCACCCGCTGAGTCAGGCCGGAGCCACCGTGCTGGCGCGTATTCCACTCGTCCATACCGGCGAGGATTTCATCGCTCTGGTGGATGGCGATGACCGGCCCCTCGGCCAGCACATTGAGCTGACTGTCGGTAACGATGGTTGCCATCTCGATGATGACGTCGTTGTCCGGATCCAGGCCGGTCATTTCCAGGTCGATCCAGATGAGATTCTGCGGGTTCTGCATGGTGAGCTCCTTGGCTTTGGCGCGCAGTTTAGCCGCTCGCGGAGTGGCCGTCAGGTTGTGCGGCCGCCCCGGGCCGCCAGATCAACAGGCGTGAATGCCGCCAGTCATCAATGGCGAGAATTTCCTGTGGCTCAACGTCAGGCACCTCGAAACTGTTGCTGATCAACAGCGCGCCTGGGTTCATCTCCACCCGGGCCTTATCCCACAGCGCCGGCATGGGTGCCGGCGAAAGAAAGCAATAGACCACGTCGTAGCCAGCCAGCGGCTCGCGCCAGAAACTGCGGAAACGGACCCGGCAGTTGCGCTGGAACAGGCAGCGCGACCAGCACAACCCAAAAGTGAGCGGCGCCGTCTCAACACCGACGAAGTGTGCCGACGGGTACTGCCGCGCCAGCCGCAGCAGGGTGCCGCCGAGTCCACTGCCCAGATCGATAAAGCGGAACCCGTCAGGTAAAGCGGCTAGCCGACGCGCCAGGCAATGCTCGGCTGCCGAACCGGTGAGGTACAACGGCACCCTTTCCGTCAGGGCATTCCAGTTCAACATCAGCAAGATCAGAAAGCCGAGCAGCAGCAACCAGGGAGGCAGTGCATGGCCCTGCAAAAGCACCAAACCGGGGACGAAGCCAAAATTGATTGGCAGCCACCAGCGCGACAGTCCGAGGCGCTGACCGATCACTGCAGCAACTGCACCTTGCACACAGGCTGCGCCTAAAAGGCTGAGATGCCAGCCAAGTAGTCGTGCCAGTGCAAGCAGCAACAGCCAACAGAGCAGCAGCGACAGTAGTTGACTGAGCATCGCCAGCAAGGCGGGATAACGGGTAAATGAGGAGACAGGCATAGGCGCTCGCCGCCAGCGGTAGATACTGGCCAGTCTACCGGCCGGAAGCCCAGCAAAAACAGGCCCGCAGCGTGTTCTCACGGGCATGTTAGACTCGCCCTCTTTTCATACCTGGGCACCGCACACAAATGGCCAAACGCCAACTCAACCGCCGGCAAAGCTGGCGCATCGAGAAGATCCAGGAAGAACGCGCCACTCGCGCAGCGCGCCGTGAATCGCGCGCCGTGGAAGAGCTCGAGGGCGGCGATCTTGGCCCGGAGCAGACAGGCCTGGTCATCGCCCACTTCGGCGTGCAGGTCGAAGTCGAGGCTCAGGAAGGCGAGCACTGTGGTCAGGTCTTCCGCTGCCACCTGCGGGCAAACCTGCCAGCACTGGTAACTGGCGATCGAGTGGTCTGGCGGCCGGGCAATCAGGGCATCGGTGTCATCGTTGCGCAACTGCCGCGCCAGTCCGAACTCTGCCGACCTGACACACGCGGTCAGCTCAAGCCGGTGGCGGCCAACGTCGACCTGATCGTTATCGTCTTCGCCCCACTGCCCGAACCTCACGCCAATCTTATCGACCGCTACCTGATTGCCGCCGAGCACGCTGGTATCACGCCGCTGTTGCTGCTGAACAAGGCCGATCTGATCGACGCACAAAACGAAGGCGCGCTGAGCTCGTTGCTAGGGGTTTATCGCCAGCTGGGCTATCCGCTGATGGAGGTTTCAGCACATGGCGGCGCAGGCATGGAGGCATTGCAGGCGCGCCTCGACGGGCACGTCAGTGTATTTGTCGGCCAGTCCGGGGTGGGCAAGTCGTCGCTGGTCAACAGCCTGTTGCCCGGTGTCGACACCCGGGTGGGCGCGCTGTCAGAAATGACCGGCAAGGGCACGCACACCACCACGACCGCACGACTGTTTCATTTCCCTGGCGGTGGCGAGCTGATCGACTCTCCAGGCATTCGTGAATTCGGCCTGGGCCACGTAAGCCGCTTTGACGTCGAGGCCGGTTTCATCGAGTTCCAGGAGCTGCTGGGGCACTGTCGCTTCCGCGACTGCAAGCATGACCGCGAGCCAGGCTGCGCCCTGCTCAAAGCACTGGAGGAGGGCCAGATCCAGCCACAGCGCATGGCCAGCTACCGACATATCATCAGCGGCCTGACAGAAGCTGACTACTGACAAGCGCCAAACAGAAGCGGTTGAGATGCCCGGCTCAGTTTCCGCCGGGCTGATCGAACTGCAGCACGCCGTCCTCGAAGATGTTCAGCCGCTCGCGCAACTGCGGCGCTTGCAGCGGGTCAGGTGGCGCAGCTGAGGGCGCCGGCCCGTTGCCTGCTGATGTGGCTGCTGAGTCTGCGCTTTTCCCCGTCGCGTCCGACTGCTCGCCCTCAATGTCGCGCTGCGCCTTTCTGGTTAGCACCAGAATATCGATGCGGCGGTTGACGGGGTTCAGCGGGTTCTCTCGATCGAAAAGGGCCGAAGAGGCATAGCCCACCACCCGAGCAATCTGCTCATCCGGATAGCCACCGGCAACCAGCGTGCGCCGAGCCGCGTTGGCACGCCCGGCCGACAACTCCCAGTTACCGAATTCGCCGCGCCCGGAATAAGGCTTGGCATCGGTGTGGCCGCTGATGCTGATCTTGTTCGGCACCGCACGGATGGTGTCGGCCATGGCCAACAGAATATCCTCGAAGTACGGCTGCAATTGGGCACTGCCGAGGGCGAACATTGGACGGTTGGCCGCATCCATGATCTGAATACGCAAACCGTCCTGGGTAATTTCAAAGAGGATCTGATCCTTGAAGCGGGTCAGCTCCGGATTTTCGTCAACCTTGTTCTGCAGCTCCTGAAGCAATAGGTCGAGACGTTCACGCTCCAACTGCTCGGCAAAGGTTTCCGCCTGCTCCGCATCCATCGCGGTGTCGGTCTGCTGCACTGACGGGTCGACGACGTCGTTGAGCGTACGGTCCGGCGCAGGCGTTGGCGTACCGCCCAGATCGATCACATGCGGACTGGCGCTTTCGGTGAAGCCAATCGGGTCCTGGAAATAGCCCGAAATCGCACGCTTCTGTTCAGGCGTGGCCGAGGACATCAGCCACATCACCAGAAAGAACGCCATCATGGCGGTCGCAAAGTCGGCGAAAGCAATCTTCCAGGCGCCACCGTGGTGGCCCGCGGCGACCTTCTTGACCCGCTTGACGATGATTGGTTGGGTATTGTCCATGATTGCGCTTAGCTACCACGCATCGCTTGTTCAAGCTCAGCAAAACTTGGACGGTGCGCAGGCAGCAGCACCTTGCGACCAAACTCCACCGCCAGCGTCGGCGGCATGCCGGACGCCGAGGCCACCAGGGTCGCCTTGATGCCCTCGTACAGATTCAGTTCTTCCTTGGCGTCGTGCTCGAGCGCCGCCGCCAGCGGGCCGAAGAAGCCGTAGGACGCCAGAATGCCGAGGAAGGTACCTACCAGGGCCGTACCAACTTTCTCACCGATCTCCGCGTTGGTTGCCGAAGCGAGCACCGACATGGTGATCACGATACCCAGTACCGCAGCCACGATCCCCATCGCGGGCAAGCCGTCGGCAATCTTCGCCACGGCGTGAGACGGATGTTCAAGTTCCTCCTTGAGGCCGTTGAGCTCCATGTCGAACAGGCCTTCCAGCTCATGCGGGGCCATGTTCCCCGAGGACATGATGCGCAGGTAATCACAGACGAAGGCCGTCATCCGTTCGTCCTTCAGGATCGCCGGGTACTTGCTAAAAATCGGGCTGGCGGCTGGATCTTCGATGTCGGCTTCGATCGCCATCATGCCCTCGCGGCGGCTCTTGTTGAGGATCTCGTAGAGCATGCCCAGCACTTCCAGGTAGTACTTGTGCGTAAAGCGATTGCCAAACATCTGCAGCGATTTCTTGAACACGATTTTGGTCGTGCTGCCAGGGTTGGCCTGCAGAAAGCCGCCAAGTGCGGCACCACCGATGATCATTACCTCGAACGGGTGAATGAGTGCGGCGACTTTGCCGCCGGACAGAATGAAACCGCCAAGGACGCTGGCGATTACCACGATGATGCCGATTATTTTTGCCATAGGTAGGTACGTCTAAAACCTGATCTCAGGGCACCTGAAACAAGCCGCGCGATGTCGCACGAGCTCGATTGGGGTCAGGCGGAAGGGCAGATGAAAAGAATTGTTCTGGTTATCGGAACTTTTGCGCCAGACTAAAGGCCATCCCGATGAAATGCTAGTTCGGCGGCGCCATGACTACGACACCACTCCCCCGCACGCTTGAAGCCTGGCTCAAGACGTTGGACGCCGTTGTCCTGCCGGCGGTTGCCGGTCCCTATGCCCGCGTGCAACGGGCCTTGGGCGACAGCAGCCTTTCCATGCGCGAGATTTCAGATCTCATCCAGGAAAGCCCGGTCCTCGCACTTACCGTGATCCGCGAAGCCAACCGCAGCGCGGCATCAACCAGCAAACCGGCCGAGAGCCTTGAGGTTGCGCTGAGCCGCATCGGCTTGAAGCGCGCCGAAGCCCTGTTTGCGAAAGTGCCCGCTGCGCAGCCAACCGATATTCCAGCGCCACTGCGGCAGTTGATGTTGATCAGCAGTCACGCCAGCCAGCAGGCAAACGGGCTGTTCGCTTCACGCCTCGCGCGGCTCTGGCAGGAAATCCACTGGAGCAGCCTGCTGTTTCTATCGCCAGCATGGGCATTGGTCGCCGCACACCCGCAATTGCTGGAAGACTGGGAGCAACGCGTACTGGTCAAGCGCGAGCCCGCTCGCCAGGTCGAGCAGTCGTTGCTCGGCGTCTCCTTGCTCGAGCTCTGCATTGCCACCGCCGAGCATTGGGGGCTGCCCGGCTGGATTGCCCAAGGCTACCGGCTCCTCAACGAACACCGGCGGATGCTGATCAAGGCGCTGCATATCGCCCGCGATAATGAACACCCCTTGCACCAGCAACAAATGCTCGACGCCGACCCCGCTCTGCGCCGCTGGCTCACCTTGCCGAGCAACACCATTGTGCTCGCCAACGGCCTGGCGCTGTCGGCGCACCACAGCTGGAGCGGCATTCACAGCCTGCGCTGGCAGCGGCTCGCCGGGCTCTACCTTCAGGTCCCGCTCGCCGAATTGCAGCAAATGGCGCATCAGCAGGCGGTGGCCAGCGCCCGCGCTATCGGTCCAACCGAACTGTGGCATCCGGCCCAGGGCCTGCTCTGGCCATGGGAAAGCCTATTCCAGGTTGAAAAAGCCGCGAAACTGCCAGACACCGAAACCCTGGCCCAATGGCGCGAGCATTGCCGCGAGCTGCTCAGCGTCCCCTGCCCATTCGACAATGTGCTGCAACTCACTGCGACGGCCTGCAAAGCACTGACGTGCGCCGGCATGGAGCGCGTACTGTTGCTGCTGGTAGATCGCAAGCAGCAACGCCTGGTCGGCCAGCAAGCCAGCGGACTGCCGAGCGAGGCCACCCGATTGACACTCGAACCCGAGCAAAGCCAGGTGTTGCGCAGACTGCTGGAAAAACCGGCTCTGCTGAGGCTGAAGCCGGATAACCTTGCCCAATTCACCGCGCTGTTACCCGGCGCACTCAAAGCACTGTTCCCCAGCGAACACGTCCTGTTGCGCTCAGTCGGCTTGGACGATCGTGTGGTGATGCTGCTGGTGGTCGATCAGAACAACACGGCATTCAGCGAGATGGGGTTGCAGGCCTTCACCAAGACAGCCCAGTGCATCGAGCGCGCCCTGGCGACGTTCAGCAAACGCGTCCGCTGATTTTTTCGCTAGACTGCCCCTTTCCATCCGCTTGAGGCTTGCCGTGTCCGCCTTTTCCACCCTGCCGCTGGTAATCGAACCGGCCGACCTGGCCGAGCGCCTGAATGCACCCGAGCTGATTCTGGTCGACCTGACCAGCGCGGCCCGCTACGCCGAAGGACACCTGCCTAGCGCACGCTTCGTCGACCCCAAGCAGACTCAGCTCGGTCAACCGCCGGCGCCGGGGCAACTGCCCGGAAAGCCTCAGCTGGAAGCGCTGTTTGGAGCACTGGGTCATCGTGACGACGCCGTCTACGTGGTCTACGACGACGAAGGGGGTGGCTGGGCCGGCCGCTTCATCTGGTTGCTCGATGTTATCGGCCATCCCCACTACCACTATCTGAACGGCGGCCTGCACGCCTGGCTGGCAGAGCAGCGCTCCCTCTCGCAGGACAGCCCTGTCGCTGCAGGCGGGCCGGTTCCGCTGCAGCTCGACGAAGCCCCTAGCGCGTCCCGTGAATATCTCGAAAGCCGGCTCGGAGCTTCCGACCTGGTCATTTGGGATGCGCGCTCGCCTGAGGAGTACCGCGGCGAGAAAGCACTCGCAGCACGCGCGGGGCACATCCCCGGCGCCGTCAACTTCGAGTGGACCGCAGCCATGGACCCGGCACGCGCGATGCGCATCCGCGAAGACATCGCTGAACGGCTGGAAGCGCTCGGCATTACCGCCGACAAAGAAATTGTCACCCACTGCCAGACGCACCACCGCTCCGGCTTCACCTACCTGCTGGCCAAGGCCTTGGGCTATCCGCGGGTCAAGGGATACCCTGGCTCCTGGGGCGAATGGGGCAACCTACCCGATACCCCGATCCAGCAATGAAAAGGTCATCCATGAAAGATCGCTTGTTTGTATTCATCCAGTATCTGCTGCCACATCACCTTATTTCGCGCCTCGCCGGCTGCCTCGCCGAGTGCCGCCTGCCCTGGGTGAAAAACAGCTTCATCAAGGCCTTCATTCGTCATTTCGGCGTGCCGATGCACGAAGCACAGATCGAAGAGCCGAATGCCTTCGAACATTTCAATGCCTTCTTTACCAGGGCGCTGAAAGACGGCGCCCGCCCGCTCGACCCGACCCCCGGCGCGGTCCTCAACCCCTGTGACGGCGCCATCAGCCAGCTCGGCAAGATCGAGCAAGGGCGAATTTTTCAAGCCAAGGGTCACAGCTACAGCGTGATGGAACTGCTTGGCGGCGACCATCAACGTGCCGCGCCCTTCATGGGTGGAGATTTCGCCACCGTTTACCTGTCGCCGAAGGACTACCATCGTGTGCATATGCCTTTGGCGGGCACCCTGAGGGAAATGGTGTACGTCCCGGGCCGCATCTTCTCGGTGAACACCGTCACGGCTGAAGGGGTCCCGGAGTTGTTCGCTCGCAACGAGCGGGTGGTCTGCCTGTTCGATACCGAACACGGACCGATGGCCATGGTGCTGGTGGGCGCAATGATCGTCGCCAGCATCGAGACCGTCTGGGCCGGACTGGTAACGCCGCCCAAACGCACGCTCAAGACCTTTCACTACGACGAAGCAGCGCGCGGGCCCATACACCTGGAGAAGGGCGCCGAAATGGGCCGCTTCAAGCTCGGCTCCACCGTTATTTTGCTGTTTGGAGCGGACCGGATTGCCTGGTCCGAGCAGCTGTCGGCACTGACACCGGTCCGCATGGGAGAAGCGCTTGGACAAGCCAAGCCGGCGAGCGACATTGCGCTAACGCCCTCTGACTCTCCTCAGCTCTGACACCCGCCAATGGTCGGCTAGCGCTGGCCAATTGCTGCTGGTTCGCTATGATTGACCATAACGATTGCATATTGACATTACGGCGTGACGAGCCCCTAAAGCACGCCATCGCCGTTGGTGGTACGCCTGCGGGCATGCCACGGAGTTCATCGCTTGGATAATCAGAGCCAGCCATTTTTGTTGCGCGTGCCGACGCCGGATTGTCAGGAGCTATCCTTCTGCGAGGCCAGCGTGCGCGGCGTCAGACGCTGGCTTTCCGGCCTGCCCAAGGCGAACCTTGGGGAGACTGCGCGACAGCTGTATCAGGCCATGCGCGAGATCAATCAGTTTCGTACAACGGCGGCGAACAGACTGCAGCTGCTCGAGTTGCTGCGGCCAGAAATCCATTTCGTCTGCCGGGAACTGGAACGCTACTTCATCAACCAGCCCATCGTGCTCGGCGAGCGACCGCGAAAGGTGGCGAGCCTTTGCCAGGCACTGCACAACCACCTCGCCATCGGTTACAAGCTGATTTCCGCCGAGCTGGCCCCACAGACTGGGCGTGACCGCCTGCAGCTGCTCACCATTGCCCTGCAGCGTGCTATCCGCAGCCTCAGCACCATGCTCGTGCGCTCTACACAGCTCTACAGTCCAACTCCTGAAGGCCTGTGGCTGGAGCTGCATCAGCTGTACGCGTTGGCCGTTACGCACGGCGTACACCGCACCATCGTTAATGACGACCTGTGCTACAGGGTCCCAGGCCTCAGCGCGGAACAGAGCTATATCGTTGCGCTGATGCTGGGCAGCGCACGCTGCAACCAGATGCGTCAGCAAGGTATTGGTCAACTCGCGCAACTGCTCGAACCCTGGAGTGCCCTGGTGCATCTGCAGGCCGGGCTGGGCCCGACCAGCCTATTCGGCGTATCCCCGCGTATCGATGGTCCACCGCGCTACAGATCGATGTATCCCACCAGTGCCCGCGCCGATCTGCTCGGCATCGATCCACATGGTCTGGTCAAAGCCATCCAGTCACACCTGCAGTCGCCCGCAGAGGCCCCTGAGCACAAAGCCCTCGCCATCCCAGAAGGGCTGAACCCGGACCTGTTGCAACATCTGGTTGCCGCCTGGGGGGACATTTCCGAGCGCAGCTTTCAACGCGCCCCGACACAAGGCTCGATGACCCTGTGCATCGGCATGAGCGCCCTGCACTACTACCTGGCAGACCAGCGTCCCTTCGGCGAGCTGCTGAAGCGCCCTGACGCGACTCGCTCTGCTGTGTTCAAGCTGAACAACGCCGCACCTGACGTCTGGTCCGTGGCGTTCGACGCCCAAGTCGTGGAGGAAGAGCGACTGCCCGAGGAGGACCATATTGAGTTCGTGCGCCCTGTTACCGCATCGACCAAGATGATTGAGGAAGGCGACGCCGCACAACCTGCAGCCGAGAACCTGTTTCCAACATTCGAAGTGCAACGGGTCGACCAGAGCCCTGGTGGTTACTGCCTGTCCTGGCCGGGCGAGGTCCCCGCGCAACTTCAGGCAGGCGAGCTGCTCGGCCTACAGGACACCGCCAGCAAAACCTGGAGCGTCGCAGTGGTGCGCTGGGTCCGCCAAGTCCGCGGCAGCGGACCGCAGATGGGGGTTGAGCTCATCGCGCCTCAGGCACAGCCCTGTGGGCTTCGCTTGCTACGCAAGACCGATCAGGGCAGCGAATACCTGCGCGCCCTGCTGCTACCGGAAATCAGCGTGATCTCGCGCCCAGCTACGCTGATCGTTCCGCGACTGCCCTTTCAGGAAGGCCAGAAGGTGCAGATCAACCAGAACGGTGATGAGCACCGCGCAATGCTCTGTTGCCGACAAGCGGGCACCAGCAGCTATAACCAGTTCGAGTATCAGTTGCTGGGCCTCACCGCTTCCGCTCAGGAGACGCCGATCACAGCGCGTGGCACCCAGGCGCCTTCACGGGGCGAAGATTTTGACTCACTCTGGAACACGCTGTAGATTGCCGATCACCGTTTTTTAGCCTCCACGCCCCTTCTACGGCGCGTTCTAAAGCTGCAGCCATGGCCCCGCAAAAGAAAACCATCCGCCTGCTGATCCTCGAGGATTCGCAGAATGAAGCTGAGCGACTGGTCAGCCTGTTTCGTAACGCAGGCCAGGCGACGCGCGTTCATCGACTGACGTCCAGCGAAGACCTGGCCGAGGTGCTGCAGCAAACCTGGGATTTGCTGATCAATGCCCCGACCAGCACCAACCTCGATCCTAGCGAAGCTATAGGTGCGATCCGCAAGCATGCCAAGGACATCCCGGCCATCCAACTGATCGACGGCAACGACAGCGACGCGATTACCGAAGCCCTTGCTCTGGGCGCTCAGGGCGCGCTGCCACAAGGTGAGGATGAATGGCTGATTCTGGTAGCCAGCAGGGAGCTGGCGAACCTCGAAGAGCGCCGCGCTCGCCGCTCCGCTGAACTGGCGCTACGCGAAGCCGAAAAACGTTGCCAGCTGCTGCTCGAGAGCTCGGTGGATGCCATTGCCTATGTCCATGACGGCATGCATATCTACGCCAACCGCGCCTATCTCGAGCTGTTTGGCTACGAGGATGTGGAAGAGCTCGAAGGCATGCCTATGATTGACCTGATTGCATCCTGCGATCAGGGCGAGTTCAAAGGTTTCCTGAAGAACTATCAAAGCTTGCAGGGCAGTGCCGAGCTGGTTTGCGGAGGCGTCCGCGCCGATGGCAGCAGCTTCAAGGCAAGCATGCATTTTTCGCCTGCCAGCTATGACGGAGAGCCCTGCATCCAGGTCGTCATACGTGCAGAGAGCGACAATGCCGAACTGGAAAAGCTGCGCGAGATCAGCAGCCAGGATCTGGTCACCGGCCTTTACAACCGCAACCATTTCCTTGAGTCGCTGGATGGCGCAGTTGAGCGCGCCGTGAATGTCGGAAAGAACTCCAGCCTCGCCTACATCCGCATTGATCGCTTCGCCAGCCTGCAGGCCGAGATCGGTCTTGGCGATTCGGATCGACTGCTGGCCGAACTGGCGCAACTGCTGCGCGGGCAGTTTCCACAGAATGCCGAGCTGGCGCGCTTCGGGGATGATGCCTTCGCGGTCCTGATGGATGAGGCTACGCCCAAGCAGCTCGAACAGCCCCTGACCGAATTGCTGAAGAAGGTCGAAGGACATCTGTTCGATGTCGGCGGCCGTACCGTTCAGACCAGTCTGAGTATCGGTGTTGCCGCCCTCGACGAACAAACTGCGAAAGCTCGGGACGTGGTTGACCGCGCGCACCGCTGCGCCGAAGAGCTGACCGATGGCAATGCTGTGAGAATCTATGACCCGGCCCGCGAGCTGGCGGCTGCCGCAAGCCGCGGCAATGTCCTCGCGATGCTGCAGCAGGCGCTGGAAAAGAACAGCTTCCGCCTGCTGTTCCAACCGATCATCAGTCTGCGCGGGGATAGCCACGAACACTATGAGGTGCTGCTTCGCCTGCTCGATCCCGAAGGCGCAGAGGTGCCACCGGGCGAGTTCCTCGATGCGGCGAAAGAGGCAGGACTGGCCAGCAAGATCGATCGCTGGGTGCTGCTAAACTCGATCAAACTGCTCGCCGAGCACCGCAACAAGGGCCACAGCACGCGATTGATGGTTCACCTGTCCGGCACCAGCCTGCAGGATCCATCCCTGCTTAGCTGGCTGGGAGCGGCTCTCAAGGCTTCAAGACTGCCGCCTGATTCACTGGTTTTCCAACTGGACGAAAACGACGCCGTCGCTTACCTGAGACAGGCCAAGGCACTTACTCAGGGGCTTGCAGGACTCGGCTGCCGCGTAGCGCTGAACCAGTTCGGCTGCGTGCTGAACCCACTCAATACACTGAAGCACCTTGACGCGGATTTTGTGAAGATCGATGGTTCCTATACTCAGGACCTGAGCCGTCAGGAGAATCAGGAAGCGCTCAAGCAGCTCCTGGCGCAGCTGCATGAACAGGCCAAGCAGACCATTGTGCCCTTCGTAGACAGCGCCACCGTACTGGCCACGCTCTGGCAGGCGGGCGTCGGCTATATCCAAGGGCAATACCTGCAGGGCCCGAGCCAGTCGATGGACTACAACTTTTCCTCTGACGAGGATTGACTGCCAGCGGAACGACCTCCCTGCGACCGCTCGTATCTCTCCCGACCAAAGGGCCGGTCCACCCCACCGCGATCCCGCAGTAATTGACCTCTGTCAGGCTCCATTGCCAGGGTTGGACTAGAGTGTTCTGACCCAGCCTGCGAGGAAAGCATCATGACCATGATGAGAGCCGCCGCGTTCGTTGAACCCGGTCGAATCGAGCTTGTTGACAAACCCATCCCCGACGTCGGACCCAACGACGCCCTGGTCCGCATCACCACCACGACCATCTGCGGCACCGATGTGCACATTCTCAAGGGTGAGTACCCCGTCGCCGCCGGCCTGACCATTGGTCACGAACCCGTGGGGGTAATCGAGAAGCTCGGCAGCAATGTGCAGGGCTACCAAGAGGGTCAGCGCGTCATCGCCGGCGCGATTTGTCCTAACTTCTCTTCCTATGCCAGCCAGGACGGTCTTTCCTCTCAGGACGGCGGCTGCGCCTGCCACGGCTACAAGCCGATGGGCGGCTGGCGGTTCGGTAACACCATCGACGGCACCCAGGCCGAGTACGTACTGGTCCCGGATGCTCAGGGCAACCTGGCGCCGGTCCCCGACGGCCTCACCGACGAACAGGTGCTGATGTGTCCCGACATCATGTCTACCGGATTCGCTGGCGCCGAAGCCGCCAAGATCAAGATCGGCGACGTAGTGGCCATCTTCGCTCAAGGACCGATCGGACTCTGTGCGACCGCCGGGGCACGTCTGCGAGGGGCAGGCATGATCATCGTTGTCGACGGTGTCGATGCACGCCTGGACATTGCGCGACAGATGGGCGCTGACGTGACATTGAATTTTAAGCAAACAGATGTAGTCGAGGAAATCCTCCGGCTCACCGGTGGCCGCGGCGTCGACGCCTCCATCGAAGCACTTGGCCAACAGTCGACGTTCGAGAGCGCCTTGCGCGTGCTCAAGCCTGGCGGCACGCTTTCTAGCCTGGGCGTGTACTCAGCCGACCTCACCATTCCGCTTGGCGCCTTCCATGCCGGGCTCGGCGACCACAAGATCGTGACCTCGCTGTGCCCGGGCGGGAAGGAGCGGATGCGACGGTTGCTGAACGTGGTGGCCTCAGGGCGCGTAGACCTCGCCCCCTTGGTGACCCATCATTACGCCCTCGACGACATCACCAACGCCTATGAGCTCTTCGCCAATCAGCGCGACGGGGTGCTCAAGGTGGCTATAAAGCCATAAGGCAAGCCTTAGCTGGAAGCTGAAGCCTTAACCGCTTAGCTACCAGCTCCCCTATTCCGTTCCTTCACGATCGCGGAAGCCAAGCAGGTAAAGAATCCCGTCCAAGCCCAAGGTCGAGATAGCTTGCTTGGCCGACTGTTTGACCAGAGGCTTGGCTCGGAAGGCGACACCCAACCCCGCCAACCCAAGCATCGGCAAATCATTGGCACCGTCGCCGACGGCAATGGTCTGCTCCAGCCTCAGGCCCTCCCGCTCGGCCAGCTCGCGAAGCAGATCCGCCTTGCGCTGTGCGTCGACAATAGGCTCCTGTGCTACGCCGGTGAGCTTGCCATCGACTATCTCCAACTCGTTGGCATAGACGTAGTCGATGCCCAGTCTGGCTTGCAGCTGTTTAGCAAAATAAGTGAAGCCCCCCGACAGGATGGCGGTCTTGTAGCCGAGGCGCTTCAGCTCGGCAAAAAGCAGTTCGGCGCCTTCGGTGAGCCTGAGCCGGGCACCTACCTCCGCGAGCGCGCGCTCCTCAAGGCCTTCGAGCAATGCCAGGCGCTCCCGGAAGCTCGCCCGAAAGTCCAACTCGCCGCGCATGGCGCGTTCGGTGATTTCCGAAACCTGGTCGCCAACGCCGGCCACCTTGGCCAACTCGTCAATGACTTCCGCCTCAATCAGTGTCGAGTCCATGTCGAACACCGCCAGCCGGCGATTACGACGGAAAACCGAGTCGCGCTGAAAAGCGATATCGACGTTGAGCTCCTGCGCCACGCTGAGAAACTCGGCGCGCAACGCTGCGGTATCGGCAGGCTCGCCGCGAACCGAAAACTCGATGCAACCCTTGCCCAGCTCTTCCGGCATGTCCAGCGGTTGGCGACCGGAGAGACGGTCGATGTGATCGATGTTCAGGCCATACTTGGCGGTGATCGAACTGACGCGCTGCAACTGCTCGGCGGTCACCTTGCGGGTCAACAGGGTGACGATGTGCCGGGGCTTGCCCTGCCCGGCCACCCACTGCTGGTAGTCTGCCTCCGCAACGGGCGTGAAGCGCACCTGCTGGTCATGTTTGTACCCCATGAACAGCACGTCCTTGAGGACAGAAGAGGCACGCTCGGTATCGGGTATTTCCACCAGAATGCCAAACGACAGGGTGTCGTGGATCACGGCCTGACCGATATCCAGGATATTCACACCACCTTGAGCGAGTACGCCGGTGATTGCCGCGGTCAGCCCGGGGCGGTCTTCCCCAGTGATGTTAATCAGGACGATTTCGCGCAAGGCGCAGCTCCTATGCAAAGAAGACCGGCATTCTATAACAGCAGGACTGCGCTAACGCTTCAGCACACCACCAGTTTTAAACATGCATCTGCACTCTGCCGGGTCTGCAATTCGTCTGCTTTGACTGAGTGACCTTTAGCCCCTACAGCGCTTTCCGTATACTGCGCGCCACCTTCCTCAAGAGTAGAGCCGCGCTCTGTGAACCGGCCCGCATCCGTCAAGCCCGACAATTTCTTCCTGCTGATCTATCGCGCATTGCGCCAGCGTCGTGTTCCGCTGGTTCTGCGGGTAGCCAGCCACACGCTACTGCTGGTCGCGCTGGCCTTGATCATCTACGCCTGGGTCATGGGCATGCAATTCAAGCATGCGATGGAGCAGCAGGCCGATGCCCTCGGCCAAAGCCTGATCACCCAGACGGCCGCCTCGGCGACGGATCTGCTGGTGGCCAACGACATCCTTAGCCTCAATGTGCTGCTGAGCAATCTGGTGAAGAACCCGCTGGTGGCGCATGCGGCGATCTACAGTGTCGACAACCGCGTGTTGGCTGAGTCGGGTGCCCGCCCGCAGCGAAGTCTGTTGGGCGACGAGGAAGGCCTCTACTCCACGCCCATCAGTTTTCAGGAGGTGATCGCCGGGCACTTGCGCATCAGCCTCGACATGCAGCAGTTCCAGCAACCAATGACCATCAGCCTGCAAAGCATGGGGTTGCTCAGCCTCATCCTGCTGGCGCTGACGCTTACGCTAAGCATGCGCCTGGGCCGGCAGCTCTCGCTTCCCCTGATGCAGTTGCGCCTGTGGTTGCGCGACCCCGATGACCCGGCGCCGGGCGCAGGTCGGCAAGATGAGATTGGTGAACTTGCGCGGCAGCTGCAGGCACGCCTGGTGCCCGAGAAGCCGGAGCCCGAGATCGAGCTGGACGACAGCATGGAGGATCTCTATTCGGCGCATTTCGAGGTGCCAGTCGCAGTTCCGGTCAACGACTACGAACGTTCCGACACGGATCTTCGGAGCCATCTCGACGATGTGGCTGAAAGCCTCCCGACGGAAGACCAGGCTACGGACGACTCATTCGAAAACGATTTCGATGACGATCCGCCCTTCGATGAGCCCAAGTCGCAGCCAGCGCCTGCCCCGGCAGTGGTCACCCCCGCAGCGCCAGCCACGACTGGCAAAAGCGGTGTGCTGGCGATTCAGCTCGGTGCCCAGGAACAACTGCGCCGCTTACCCCGCGCACGGCTGACTGAGTTGCTGCAGCGCTACAGCGACTGCCTGCAACAGGCCTCAACCTTGTATCAGGCCGAACTGCATACGCTCAACGACGGCAGCAGCCTGATGCTCTTCCACAGCCAGGACGACGAGCAGAACTACCTGACCCATGCGCTCTGCTGTGGCGAGCTGATGCGCGCGCTGGGTCACGCCCTGCAGATCGAGGTCGCCGATAGCGGCATCACGCTGCAACTGCAGCTGGGGCTCACTCAAGGCGAAGGGCTTTATGACCTGAGCCAGGGTGATCTGCTGCTCAGCGAGCCGGCACAGGCCGCGCTGGCCATGTCGCAGCACAGCCGTAACCTGCTGCTGGTCGAACGCGGAATTGGCGAAGACAACCTGATTCGCCAGCGTGCTCGCATCCGCCCCATTGCAAGCCCGGAGGGCGCCTGCTGCGTCGAACGGCTGCTCGAACCCTACCCCTCGCTACTGGAGCGCCAGCTCGCGCGCATGCACGAGCTGCGCAACCGCATCAGCTGACGCCAGCACTCGGCCGAAACATGAGAGTCGGCCATCGTGGCCGTGGCGTCAGTCGGAAAGGTTGAAAATCCGCAGAGCGCAATCAGCGCGCTCGCATCGCTGCGGAGCGATTGTCGGATAGCTACTACAAGAGGCTGGCGCCAGCTACGCCAGCGAAACTGTCCACGGCGTAGTGGGTACGATCCACCTACCGGGGATTGCCCGAACTGAGCGCAACGGTGCGTATCGACGCTTTGGGCAAGGGTCACCTGCTCAGAAGCGAAACACTTCCAGGTCTGTCCTGATGGGCTCCACCGCTGGGATTGCTGGAGCAGCCTCTGGCTTGTTCGGTGCTTTGCTGACGCTGTGTTTGGTCCGCGCCTTGGCCACCATCACTGGCTCCACCGCACTCGCCATCATCTCGCCAAGCCGCTGCAGGAGCAGGCTTTGCGCGCGCACCTGATCGGTCGCGCTGCCTTGATGCTGCTCCTGCAACCGAACCAGACGACTGCTTTGGCGCTTGCCCTGCCCGTCCAGCACGCGCCATTGAGCTTCCAGCACAGCAGGATGCTGAGGACCGGAATCCAGGCGGGTAATCTCAAGCTCAATCTGAACCTCAGGGCTGAAGCCCTTACTGCCGGGACTCAGCTCCAGGCTCTGAGTCTTCAGGCGTGAGGCCAACTGGCGCAACAGCAACTGACTGATGTCGCCCTGCAGGCTGCCTGCCCAGCGCGCCCGCTGGCCGTCAGCGGCGAGGCTGCCATCCGGCAGCCGCTGCAGCAAGGCGTCGTGCTGCAGATAGTCTGCCAACCTCACCGGCCCCAAGAGAACCGCTGCGCCATCCGCCGCTTGCGCCGGCATCTCCACAGCGCCGTTGTCGAGTCGATACATCGGCACGGGTTGGGTGACACACCCGGCCAGACTGGCACAGGCAAGTAGCAATACAGTTGTGAAGCGTTGCACGTTCATCTCTACCTTTGCACCGGGCTTGGGCGACGTCGCAAGGCGGCTATCTGTCGGCGCCGCCGCCATCCTTTACCGTCAGCCACCGCGCTGATTGTCTTTTTGGCCCGCGACGCAGCCGGCAATTGCAGCCACCGCATCGCTAATCGGCTAAATCGGAAGGCGGCTATCTTCCGCGAAACGCCCATCAGAAGCCAGCCTTCAGGGCCTCTTCGACCCGGTAACTTATTCGACCAACAGCGCATCCACGCGCTGGAAGCCGCGCGGCAGCTTGTTGCCCCGCCGTCCGCGCTCGCCCTTGTAATGTTCCAGATCCTCGCTCTTCAGCGACAAGGTACGCTTGCCGGCCTGCAAGACCAGCGTCGAGCCTTCCGGCAGCACGGCGAGATCCGTCAGATACTCTTCACGACTGGCGACCCGATCCCCCGGAATGCCGATGATCTTGTTGCCTTTGCCCTTGCCCAGCTGCGGTAGATCGCGAATCGGGAATACCAGCAGACGCCCCTCGGTCGTAACGGCCGCCAACCAGTCCTGGTCACGGCTCTTCAGCGGCCGAGGCGCGACAACTCGCGCACCCGCCGGCAACGACAGCAAAGCCTTACCGGCCTTGTTCTTGGCCTGCAGATCCTCGCCTTTAACCACAAAGCCATAACCGGCATCCGAAGCAATTACATACAGCGACTCGTCTTCAGGCAACAAGACGCACTCGAAACCGGCGCCAGGAGGTGGCGTCAGACGGCCTGTGAGCGGCTCGCCCTGGCCGCGCGCCGAGGGCAGCGAGTGGGCCGCCAGCGAATAGCTGCGCCCGGTCGAATCGATAAACACGGCGTATTGATTGGAGCGACCTGCAGCGGCCGCCCTGAAGCCGTCGCCGGCCTTGTAGGACAGCCCGGTGGCATCGATGTCATGGCCCTTGGCGCAGCGCGCCCAGCCCTTCTCGGAAATCACCACGGTGACCGGCTCGGAAGGCAGTAGCTCGTTTTCCGATAGCGCGCGGGCTTCGGCGCGCGCAACGATTGGCGAACGGCGGTCGTCGCCGTAGGTCTCGGCGTCAGCGATCAGCTCCTTGCGTACCAGCTTCTTCAGCTTGGCCTCGCTGCCGAGCAATGCCAACAGCTTTTCGCGCTCTTTGGCCAGCTCGTCCTGCTCGCCGCGGATCTTCATTTCCTCCAGCCGCGCCAACTGGCGCAAGCGGGTGTCGAGGATGTAATCGGCCTGAAGCTCGGACAGCTCGAAGCGCGCCATCAACACAGGCTTGGGCTGATCCTCGGTACGGATGATATGGATCACCTCGTCGAGGTTGAGAAAGGCGACCAGCAAACCTTCCAACAGGTGCAGGCGTCGCTCGACCTTGTCCAGACGGAACTGCAGGCGCCGCCGGACGGTGCCGATGCGGTAAGTCAGCCACTCGCTGAGCAGCACCTGGAGGTTCTTCACCTGCGGTCGGCCATCAAGGCCGATAACGTTGGTGTTGACCCGGTAGCTCGACTCCAGTTCGGTGGTGGCGAACAGGTGCTGCATCAGCTCGTCGGCGTCTACCCGGTTGGATCGTGGAATGATGACGATCCGGCACGGGTTCTCGTGATCCGATTCGTCACGAAGATCAGCGACCATCGGCAGCTTCTTCGCCTGCATCTGCGCCGCGATCTGCTCCAGCACCTTGGAGCCAGAGACCTGATGCGGCAGGGAGGTGACCACGATATCGCCGTCCTCGACGCGATACACCGCGCGCATACGCACCGAGCCTCGGCCGGTTTCGTAAATCTTCAGCAGATCGGCGCGCGGTGTGACGATTTCCGCCTCGGTCGGGTAGTCCGGGCCCTGCACATGCTCACAGAGCTGTTCGACGGTAGTTTTCGGGTCGTCCAGCAAACGCACGCACGCGGCGGCCACTTCGCGCAGGTTGTGCGGCGGCACGTCGGTCGCCATGCCGACCGCGATCCCCGTAGTGCCATTAAGCAGCAGGTTGGGCAGGCGCGCGGGCAGGGTCGCGGGCTCGTCCAGGGTGCCGTCGAAGTTGGGCACCCAATCCACGGTCCCCTGACCCAGCTCGGTGAGCAAGACCTCGGAGTAGCGCGACAGCCGTGCCTCGGTGTAACGCATGGCCGCGAAGGATTTTGGATCGTCCGGCGCGCCCCAGTTACCTTGCCCGTCGACCAGCGTATAGCGGTAGCTGAACGGCTGAGCCATCAGCACCATGGCTTCATAACAGGCCGAATCACCGTGGGGATGAAACTTGCCGAGCACGTCGCCCACCGTCCGCGCCGACTTCTTGTGCTTCGAATCAGCGTTCAGTCCCAGTTCGCTCATCGCATAAATGATGCGCCGCTGCACGGGCTTGAGCCCATCGCCGATATGCGGCAGTGCGCGATCCATAATCACGTACATCGAATAATTCAGGTAGGCCTGCTCGGTGAAGTCGGCAAGGGAGCGACGCTCCACGCCGTCCAGGCTCAGGTCGATAGTTTCGCTCATGGTCGATCCGTGGCGTGTTGGCGCAGCACCAGAGTGCCGGCGCGCTGGGTGAATTCGAGTTGTTTCAGGGCGCTCATACCAAGCAGGATCTGCTCACCACCAAAGCCGGGCGCCACGATGGCACGTACGTCGTGCAGCAGAATGTCGCCAAGGGCGAGACTGTCCAGTACGGTCCGGTAACCGGTGGTCTGCCCGTTGGCGGTGTGCAGCATCACCGGAGCGCCGCGGGACAGGCTAAGGCGATCACCCAGCTTGGCGGGAATTGCGACATCTGTAGCGCCGGTGTCCAGCAGAAAGGTCACTGTCTCGCCATTGATTTGGCCACCGGCCACGAAATGCCCCTGCGGGTTGCTGTCCAGGTGCACCTCTATCTGCTCGCCCTGGATGACCGACACCGGTTCGCGATTGGGGTTGAAGCGGCTCTGTTCCCAGTCCGAAAAAAACCGCGTGGCCAACAGCAACCCAGCCCCCCAGGCCAGGACCAGCATGATGCGCCCGGCGCGACGCCCGGCAGGCTGACTCACTGCTTGGCACCCCAACCGCCCTTGGGCGCAGCAAAGCGCCAGACGACAGGACGCTTCTCGCCGTCGGCACGCGTAAGCTCATTGTTGTCGAGCCCGATCCAGGCGCCTTCCGCGTCGACCCAGAGGGCTTCGGCATTGCCGAAAGGCGTGTCGTAACGGCGCGACTCAGCCATTGCCGTGTCCGCATAGGACCAGCATGCCTCACGGTGCCCATTCTCCACGTTCCGCCGACAGACCCGGTGAGTCACCGGTTCGAGCGTAAACAGTTTTCCGTTATGGAAGGTGAGCCCTGAAAAGCGCCGCGGCTGGGTGTCGTCGCCCATCTCGGGGGGCGTTGAATCGCGCCCGCCGCCTACCAGCAATACACAGCCGCCAGTACAGCGCCAGCTGTTCTGTGTTCGGTGGGTCACCATCAGACCTCGGCGACTGTGCTCTGCGGCCAGCCACAGACGATCGGCGCCCGGATCGACCGCTACGCCTTCGAACATGGCGTTGAACTTGAGCAGCATCCCGCTAGCCCGTGCCTGACGCACCACCGCACCCGGCAAATTGAGCCACTCTGCAGTGCCCGCTGGACTCACTCGCAGCACAGCGGCATGCGCTTCGCTGACCAGATAACGATTGCCCAGGCTGTCGCAGCTCAGGCCTTCGAAATCCATTTCACCACCACGCAGCATGCCGGTGAACGCAGAGCGCATACGCACGCCCCAAGACAATCCGGTACTTGGTACCGGCGGCAACTCGAAGCGCTCGACCTCCGCCTGCCAGACGGTATCGCTGCCATCAAGGCGGTACAGGACATTGTCCTCTCGGTCCGATACTGCCCAGAGTGCATCACCGCACCAGGCCAGCCCGGACAGATTGCCCGCGGCGATCCCCTCGACGGGATGCTCGCTGAGCATGGTCAGTTCAGGCGCGGCCGTTGCCGAGAACGGCACCGCCAGCGCGCACAGCAGCGCCGCCCAACGAAGGCTCAAAGCAGCACCTCCGCGAGGTTGCCCTTGGATTCCAGCCAGCTCTTGCGATCGCCGGCGCGCTTCTTGGCCAACAGCATGTCCATGATTTCACGCGTGCCGTCGAAGTCATCCAGGGTCAATTGCACGAGTCGGCGTGTATTCGGGTCCATGGTGGTTTCGCGCAGCTGGGGTGGGTTCATTTCGCCCAAACCCTTGAAGCGCGTGACCTGCGGCTTGCCACGACGTTTCTCCGCCAGCAGGCGATCGAGGATGCCGTCACGCTCGGCTTCGTCGAGTGCATAAAAGATGTCCTTGCCCAGGTCGATGCGGTACAGCGGCGGCATGGCCACATAGACATGACCAGCATCCACCAGCGGGCGGAAGTGACGAACGAACAGCGCGCAGAGCAGGGTTGCGATGTGCAGGCCATCCGAGTCAGCGTCAGCGAGAATGCAAATCTTGCCGTAGCGCAACTGGGAAATGTCCGCAGCGCCGGGATCGACGCCGATGGCCACGGCGATATCGTGCACCTCCTGGCTGGCTAGCACCTCGCCACCGTCGACTTCCCAGGTATTCAGGATCTTGCCGCGTAACGGCATGATTGCCTGAAATTCCTTGTCGCGCGCCTGCTTGGCGGAACCGCCTGCGGAATCACCCTCGACCAGAAACAACTCGGAGCGCGCCGGATCCTGCCCCGCGCAGTCGGCCAGCTTGCCGGGCAGCGCCGGCCCCTGGGTGACGCGCTTGCGTTCGACTTTCTTGCTCGCTTTGAGCCGGCGCCCGGCGTTGCTTATGGCCAGTTCGGCGAGCTGCAAGCCCAGCTCAGGGTGGGCATTGAGCCACAGGCTGAAGGCATCCTTGACCACCCCGGAGACGAACGCGGCCGACTCCCGCGAAGACAGACGCTCCTTGGTCTGACCGGAGAACTGCGGCTCCTGCATCTTTGTCGAGAGCACGAATGCGATCCGCTCCCAGACGTCTTCCGGCGCAAGCTTGACGCCACGTGGCAGAAGATTGCGGAACTCACAGAATTCCCGCATGGCATCCAGCAACCCCTGACGCAGGCCGTTGACGTGGGTGCCGCCCTGCGCAGTGGGGATCAGGTTGACATAGCTTTCCTGAACACTGTCCCCGCCCTCCGGTAGCCACAAAAGGGCCCAGTCAACCGCCTCCTTGCTGCCGGCCAAGCTGCCGCAGAAGGGCTCGTCGGGTAGCCGAGCAAACTCGCTGACAGCGTCGACCAGATATGAGCGCAGACCGTCCTCGTAATGCCACTCGGTCTTCTCCCCAGTGTTCTTGTCCTCGAAGCTGACATTCAGTCCCGGACAAAGCACGGCTTTGGCCTTGAGCACATGCTTGAGTCGACTGATCGAGAATTTCGGGCTATCGAAGTACTTCGGATCGGCCCAAAAGTGAACGCTGGTGCCGGTATTGCGCTTGCCAACCGTTCCGATGATGTCCAGCTCGCTGGCTTTGAAACCGTCGGCGAATGCCATGCGGTATTCGTTGCTCTCACGCTTGACCGTCACTTCCACTCGGGTCGACAACGCGTTGACTACGGAAATGCCAACCCCGTGAAGACCACCGGAAAACTGGTAGTTCTTGTTCGAGAACTTGCCGCCGGCGTGCAGCTTGGTGAGGATCAGCTCGACGCCCGATACCCCCTCCTCCGGGTGGATGTCCACCGGCATGCCGCGACCATCGTCGATCACCTGAAGGGAATTATCCTGATGCAAGATGACCTGGACCGAGCTGGCGTGCCCCGCCAACGCTTCGTCGACACTGTTGTCGATGACTTCCTGGGCGAGGTGGTTGGGCCGCGAGGTGTCGGTGTACATGCCTGGTCGCTTGCGCACCGGATCCAGGCCGGAGAGGACTTCAATGGCTTCGGCGGTATAAGACATGTGCGTCTCGTGATGTCCTTATAAATCGGAAAAATCGACGTCTGCAAACAGGGCCGGATCGAAGCCGGCAAACGCCAGCAAGGCAGGAAGCCGCTCGGCAAACCCCTGGAAACCATGATCGCCACCGGCCTGGATGCGCACCGCACAGCCCCTGTAGTAATCAGCCGCATGGCGGTAATCCAGCGTTTCGTCACCTGTCTGCAACCAGACCTGGTAGCGCTCGGCATCTTGCGGCGATGGCACCTCCAGCTCGGCTAGTGCGGTGACATGGTCTTCGGTCAGATCCCAAACCTCGCCGCTGTAGAGGTTGGTTTGGGGGCCGAGATAACCATCGAAACGGCAATGAGGCGTAACGGCCGGATTGATCAGCAGGGCCTTGAGCCCGTGTCGTTCGGCGAGATGCGTTGCATAGTATCCGCCGAGGGAGCTGCCGACCAGCAGCGGCCGCCCCAGCTCTGCAATCGCCGTCTCAAGCTGCGTAATGGCCTGTCGTGGATGATGATGCAACGCCGGCACCTGCAGCGAGTCAGTTCGGTCCAGCCGACCCAGCGCTGCTGTCAGCTGGCTGGCCTTATGCGACAACGGTGAGCTGTTGAGGCCATGCATATAGAGAATGGTGGGCTGTTCGCGAGGCATGCTGATTCGCTGGACTGACAAAGGATGGGAAGGCTACAAGGCGAGGCGCGCACGCTGCAAGCCGCCAGGGAAGCCCGAGGCCAATCAGTGCGGGACTGCGTCAGCGCCAACATCTTCACAGACCTGCGACGATCAATACCCTTTGACGCAGTAATCGACTACGAAATCGATGCCGACCACTCGCGAAACACCGGTATCGAGCGAGCCGTCAGCGTACAGCCGCAACCAGCGGTAGCCGGGCGCAAGCGTATCGACTTGAAAGTCTTCGCTGCCGGGCGAGAACTGCACACCGGTAGATGGAGTGGCTAGCAGGCGAACACCATGACGTTCGCTATCGAACGCCTGATGGATGTGCCCCCAGAGCAGCGCTTTGACGCAGCTAAAACGGTCAAGCACTTCGAACAGCGCCTCACGGTTGTGCAGTCCGATACTGTCCATCCAGCGGCTGCCAATCGAGACCGGGTGATGGTGCAGGCAGACCAGATGAGGTCGGTTCGGTGCCTGCTGCAGGGTTCTTTCCAGCAATGTCAATTGCTCGTCACTGAGCATGCCGAAGACCGCGCCCGGCACCAGCGTATCGAGCATGACGACCCGCCACGCACCGATATCAAGCACGGGCGCCATCATGTCGCTGCCACGGGTCGCCTCTTGCATCGGGGCCAACTCGTCATGGTTGCCTGGACACCAGCGAACCGGCGCGTCGATACGCTCGGACAACTGGCGAAACCGCTTATAGGAGGCAAGGGAGCCGTCCTGCGAAAGGTCGCCGGTCGCCAGCATCAGGTCGATACGCGGCTGCTCATCGAGAACCAGATCGACGACGCGCTGCAGACTCTCAGCCGTATCCATCCCCAATAGCTTGCCGCCTGCTTCGGCGAACAGGTGGCTATCGGTCAGTTGTACGAGCAATACCGAGTCGTTTTCAACAGTGAGCGGCGCAGCAGCCAAGACCCGTCTCCTTTGGCGAAATCGCAGAAGAATTATGGTGGCTGGGAGTTGCAGGGGTAAACCGCGCGATGCGGGCATGCATCACAGAACCGCTTGGGAGCATCACAGAATCAATAGCACAACGCCAGCATCAGTTCAGGCGTGCACTGTTCCGCTTAAAGCACAAACTCAAGCTCATGACCGCAGGCCAGGCAGTGACCGAGCCATTCCCCGAGGAACAGGTTGAGCTGATTTTTTTCGTCTGGCTGATGCATTTGCGCGTTGGGATAGCTGTAGATTCCGCGGAAACGCCGGGCGTTCTCGGCGCCAATCACTTCAGCCATACGCGCATCATGGTAGACACGCACGTCCATCTGCGGCACTGGCAACCAGGGCAGACAGTCCTGCTGACTGATCTGAACGGTGGTGGTGTAGGGGCAGCTCTCGGTGACAGTCAGCACCAGCACGCCGAGCAGTCGGTCCCCTTGGCTCATGGCGATCCGACGTGTGTCCGGGCGGTTGCGCATCTCCGGAAGCAAACGCATCAGACGCAGATAATTTGCCTCGCAGGCCGCCTGAAGTTCCAGCAGGTCGACGCGGTATCGCTCGCGGGTTCGCCTCATATCCATGCCTCCCTGATTTCGCTGCGGTTCAACGCCAGCCACTGCAGCGCGATGATCGTCGCCGCGTTATCGATCCGGCCGTCGCGCAGCGCCTCCAATGCTTCATCAAGAGACCACACCGCTGCACGGATGTCTTCACCCTCCTCTTCCAGCCCGAACACGCCGCCAGCGCCAACACTGCTACAGCGTCCAACGTAGAGATGTATGCGCTCGGTGCTGCCTCCTGGCGAAGGATAGTAAACAGACACCGGCCATAGCTCGCCGAGCTCCAGGCCTGCCTCTTCCACCGACTCCCTGCGCGCCACCTCTTCAGGCTGTTCGTCCTTATCGATCAGGCCGGCCACCGTTTCCACCAACCACGGGGTGTCGCCATGCGCCATGGCGCCGACACGAAACTGCTCGATCAATACGACCTCGTCGCGCTGAGGATCATAAGGAAGCACGCAGACGGCATCGTGCCGAACAAACAGCTCGCGCTCGATCTCGGCGCCCATGCCCCCTCGGAACAGACGATGGCGAAGGCGGAAGCGGTCAAGGTTGTAAAAGCCACTGAAGCAGCGCTCGCGGCTGATGATCTCGACATCGTCGGCGCCTGCTTTGAAAATATCGTTCATGCACTACTCACATATCGGGTTGTTCCAGCACCTGCCGGCGCCGGAAAAAGGCTGCAACCGTCACAGCGTGAGCGGTCTCTCTGCTGCCATCCTAGCGCGCCGCTTGCTCGGGCGCAGCCCTTTGCAGACCACTCGCATGAAGGAAGATGCCCAGCTGGCGATTCTCGAACTTCGCTCCGCCCACGCACTCGAACCCGCACTGAAGCCGCCGCAGGAGCCAATCCATTGATGCCACTTCGCAATGCCATCGTCTTAACAGCGTTCAGCCTGCTCATAGGTGGCTGCCAACACTTCGGTGGCGAGCCGCCCGTAGACGTTCGTCAGATCCTCAGCGAGCAACGTCCGACCAGCTGCCCTGAGCAAGACGATAGCTGCCCCTTGGTGAACATAGATACTCAGCTGTTTGAAAACGAGCCCGCACTGAACGCGCTGATCGACCAGCGGATGCGCGAGATGACGGTAGTCAGCCCGGATGCTCAGGTCCCGGCGTCACTCGAGGGCTATCAACAGACCTTCCTGCAAGACGCGGAACCCGGCTGGAGCAGCTACCTTCAAGCCAAGTTGCGTGAGCAGCATGGGCCGCTGCTGGTGGTGGAGCTTTCGAGCTATATACACACCGGCGGCGCTCACGGAATGCCCGGGCGCGGCTTCATCAATTACGACCGAGAGCAGGACCGTGAGCTGAAGCTTGCCGATGTTGTATTGCCCGGAAAGGAAGGTGCTTTCTGGCGCGTCGCAGCGAAGGCGCACCAGCAATGGCTGCGAGCCAACGAGCACGACGCCGCTTTCAGCCGCCAATGGCCCTTCCAGCAGACCGCCAACATTGCGCTGCTACGAGACAAAGTGCTGCTCAAATATGACGTCTACAGCATCGCGCCGTATTCGAGCGGCCATCCTGAACTGGAGATTCCACACGAGGCGCTCAACGGCATAATCCGACCCGTATACCTTTAGGTCCGGTGCATTTCTGACCGGACTTGCAGCACAACGTTAGCGATGGTTTAGATCTACAGATCTATAAGATCCACGAACTATCGGGAAAAGCGCTAAATGAGAGGCTTGCCTTCCCGTTGCCGATAAATCCAGTCGACAATCTCGTCACGTGGCAAATAGCCGTCTACGGTAGTGCGCATCACCATCCGGACCTGCTCGAAATCATCGCGTTGTAAACCTCGAATAAGCCTATCGAGCACATCGCAGAACTCGCCCCAAGGCAGGCAAGCTTCGTTGGCAGTTAGAATCATTGGATGCTGCGTTGGCGTGACATTACTGCCAATCAGCAGTTCTTCGTAGAGCTTCTCGCCTGGCCGCAGGCCAGTGAATTGTATGGCAATGTCGCCTCCTGGATTTCTCTCACTGCGAACGGAAAGCCCGGAGAGATGAATCATTTTCTCGGCAAGCTCAGCGATTTTAATGGGAGCACCCATGTCCAGAACGAACACATCCCCGCCCAGCCCCATAGACCCTGCTTGCAAAACGAGCTGCGCGGCTTCCGGAATGGTCATGAAGTAGCGAGTGATCTGCGGATGAGTGACCGTTACGGGTCCACCACGGCGGATCTGCTCCCGAAAAAGCGGTATTACCGAACCGGAAGAACCCAATACATTTCCAAACCTGACCATCGTAAAACGGGTCCGGTTGACCTGATTGACCCCGGCAGGCTGCCCATACAACACTGGAGCTGCTTCCTGACTGAGCGCCTGTAAGGCCATTTCGGCGAGACGCTTGGTGCTGCCCATGATGTTAGTCGGGCGCACCGCTTTATCCGTCGAGATGAGCACGAAATGTGACACGCCAGCCTGGATAGCCGCTTGTGCGCAATGCAGCGTCCCCATCACGTTGTTCAAAACGCCTTCGGCAATGTTGTGTTCCACCATCGGTACATGCTTGTAGGCCGCAGCATGGTAAACGGTATCCACATTCCAGGTCCGCATGACGTCTAGCAACCGATGCGTATTCCCGACCGAACCCAGGATGGGAATCAGATCGAGTCGAAGCGCCTGCTCATTCACCTGCTGTGCCAATTCACGGTGGATGGCGTAAAGGCTGTATTCGCTGTGATCTAGCAGAATCAGTATCGCTGGCGCCAGCTGCAGAATCTGCCGGCTTAGCTCGGAGCCAATCGAGCCGCCGGCGCCAGTCACCAATACCACCTTCCCGTGGATACATCGCGCCAAAAGACCTTCATCCGGAGCCACACTGTCACGCCCCAGCAGATCAGCGATATCCACTTCCTGGAGATCCTCGACCTTGACTCTGCCACTGGCCAGATCCATGAAGCCAGGCACTGAGCGGACATGCAGTGGGTGGTGTTCGAGATCGGCCAGAACCTCCCTCCGCCGCGCGCGCGTCGCCGAGGGAATAGCCAGCAGTATTTCGCTGGCGCCAGTATCGGAAATCATCTGAGCAATGTGCTTGGGCTTGTAAACCTTGAGCCCTGCGATAACACGGTTGGCGATGTCAGAATCATCGTCGATAAAGGCAACAGGTCGCATCGCACGCCCCATCCGCAGCGCTGCAGCCAATTGGTTCCCTGCCGCCCCCGCACCGTAAATAGCAACGCGTGGCAGGCCATTATCGCGACCGAATGGAGCAGCCATCCCGCGATACCAATCTCCTAATACATATTGGCGCAACAGCAAGCGCAGACCGCCGAGCAACATCAGGCTAATCCACCAGTAGTTGAATACCAGCGACCGCGGTACCAGTGCCGGCACATCGCGATACCAGTAGATAGCCAGAGCCAGCAGCAACGAAGAGAGTGTGACCGCTTTGGCGATAGTAATCAGTGCATCGTTGCCCAGATAACGCATGACAGCGCGATACATGCCAATACGAACGAACAGCGGGATCGCCAGCACCGGCGCAAGGGCAAACAACCAAGCGTGGCCGCCGAAAGGAGCCACCTCTTCGAATGAACCCAGACGCACCACGAACGCCAACCACAACGATACCCAAACAAGGAAAACGTCAGCGACGACCTGTAGGAGGCGCTTGTAGCGTCTCGGCAGCCTTAGTAGATAGTCACGCAGCATCAAAGAACCTGCCTAATTGCAGTTCGTAGGAGCAGGCCATGCCCCACCAATATCACTCCGCAGAACCCGCACGAAGCCAAACGCAAAGCCCAACTAATGGCGAATAGGCAATGACTACCGCCACGCCCCAATCGACTAGGCCAGCAGCTACGCCGATGGCCCAGGGCAGAAGCCAACCCAGCGTGATGACCGCCACCGCGACGGTTACCAAAACGTGTCCGTTCACCCGCCGAGAGGCAGACTGATACGCATGACTGCGATGCGCCTGATAGACCGGCTCGCCACGCAGCAGACGGTGTAACAGCGTGAAAGTTGCATCGACAATGAACACCCCCAGTAATATCAGCCAACTCCACAGCAATTGCGGCGCTACCCAGGCGGCGTTCAGCGCAAGAATCGCAATAATGATGCCCAAGAAACCACTTCCCGCATCGCCCATGAAAATCCGAGCGCGAGGAAAATTCCAGCAGCCGAACCCTGCTACTGCCGCGATCAACAACCATTCGACCTGCCCCAATGCATTCGTGCCTCTATCGGGTATAGCCACGGCATAACAAAGCAGAGCGCCAAGACAGGCGCATATCGCTTCGATACTGGCGATACCGTCGATGCCATCCATGAAGTTATAGAGATTGAGCATCCAGACTAGAAACAGCAGCGCCAGCAAGTGCCCCATCCAACCGAGATCCAGCGTCGCACCGAAGACGGTTAATGCAGGCAACCCGCCCAGCCAGAACAACGCCCAGCCCGAAGCCAGAAAATGCCCCAGCAAACGCCAACGAGCAGCAATATCGCCGTGGTCATCGGCGAATCCGAGCGCTGCGACCGACAGTCCCGCGCCAAGCACAGCCAAGGTCAGGGATGCGCTTGCCAGCTCTGCAAGTGACAGCGCGGAAGACACAACAGCAACAACTGCAACGATCGCCACGCCGCCACCCCGTGGCGTAGGCACCGAGTGAGAGCTGCGCGCGTTGGGCACGTCGATCAGGCTCCGGCGCAGCGCATAGTTTCGCAACGCGGCGGTGAGCACAAAGGACGCAACGAATGCCAGCGGCAATATCCACCAGAGCATCACGATCGGCCCTGATGCAGATAATCCTGAGCCGTATTCCTCAACGCATCGTCCACCCGCACGGGCGGCGTCCAGCCGAGCAGCTCACAGGTCTTGCTCATATCCACCTGCAAAGAGCCACAGAGCCGCGCATGGACGTCCTCGCGCCCCAGCAACCGCGCAACCCGAGCTAGCCAGCTATCGGGAACGGCCAGCAGCCTGGCCGGACGCCCCAGAGCGCTGGCCAGGCGGTGCAATAGCTCGCTGGTAGTCAAGTCTTCATCATCGCTGACCATCAAGGTTTGGTTGGCTGCAGCCGGATGCTCGACGCACGTATCAATCAGATCGACGAGATTTTCCAGTGATACCAGGCTGCGCTTGTTGTTTAGACCACCCAGCGGCAAAGGTAGGCCGGTCGAGAGCCAGCGCATCATGCTACGGAAATTGCCCTTCACACCCGGCCCGTAAACCAGCGGCACACGAATAATGACGACCTCCATTCCTGTGTCCTCTGCCAGGCAGCGCAGCTCCCTTTCCGCTTCGAGTTTGGAGACTGCATAGGGGTCCATCGGCTGTGGCGTATCACCGTCTTTGAAGGCGAGCCCCGGACCGGTAGACTGTCCGTTGACCTTGACCGTGCTAAGAAAAATGAAGCGTTTGGCTCCGGCTGCAACCGCACCTCGCGCCAGTTCAAGCGTGAGGTCAACATTGACTTTGCGAAATTCGGCCGAGGGGTCGATGGCTGTATCGCTCATCACGTGCACACGTGCTGCGCAATGAACAACAACGTCTAAGTTCTCGACCGGTGAACCCGCAGCGAAAACACGACTGAACGACGGGACGACAGGAATGACGCCTACAGGAAGGTTAGAGTCCACGCGACGAATCCAGGCCAAAACGTCTCTATCTCCCCGCGCGACAAGACGTGTCAACAAAGCGCCACCAACGAACCCTGTACCACCTGTCACGATGATCTTTCTTTTCAAACTCAGCCTCTGGCTTTTGCAGCGATCCTCGCCGCGAAATACGGATTCAACGTAGTCTTTCGCTTAAAACCACAGTTATCGAAAATGCGATATCACATGCAGAGCGCCGCAGCGCGCATAGCAAAAAGGAATCAACCGACCAGCAACCTCAACCCACTTGCTCCAAGCAGACAGCCGATCGCCATGTTGAGCCACTGAACCGCCAGTCGCCGACTCAGCCAGACACCGGCCAGCACGCCCGGTATCGACCCGGTGAGCAAAGCGGCCAGAAGCGCCCAATCAACCGCCCCCGTTATCCAGTGCATTGCCCCGGCCACAAGCGCCAGCGGTATGGCATGCGCCAAGTCTGTTGCCACCAGCCGAGCTCCCTGCAGACGAAAGGGATATAGATACAGCAAGACCACAGCTCCCAGGGCACCGGCGCCGACGGACGTCAGGCTCACGGCAACGCCGATGAAGGCTCCGGCAGCTATCGTGAGCCCTCCCTGCCAGCGCCTGAACTGCTCGGCATGCGCCAAGCGCAATGAAATCCCCAGCCGGTGCAGCTGATTACGGCAGAGTATCCCTAACGCCGACAACAGCAGCAGCCAGGCCATCGCGTCACGTATCAACAGGTCCAGCGCACCTGGCCCCTCCTCCCCCCAATAGCCCAGGCTTGCTCCGACGAGCAGTGCCGACGGCAAGCTTCCGATCAACAACCGGCGCAGCACCACGCGATCGATCGTTCCGGCGCGGTAGTGAACCGCGACGCCGCACGTCTTGGTCACAGCGGCGAACAGCAAGTCGGTCGCCACTGCAACACCTGGGGCGTAGCCGAACAGCAGGACCAGCAGCGGTGTCATCATCGCTCCACCGCCGACGCCGGTCAGCCCGACGAGAACACCGACGCCCAACCCTGCGAGCATCAAAGGATCAAGCATTCACACTCACCGCCGCCCGCGCAGAGACACGCCAGTTCAACGGCCAACGAAGCGATTGTCCAGATACTCCAGGATCTGGTTGACCACCTCCGGGAGACTTCGGTCCAGTGTCTCCAACCGGATCTCCGGATTCAGCGGCGCCTCGTAGGCGGAGTCGATCCCTGTAAAGTTCTTGATCAGCCCCGCGCGCGCCTTGCCATAAAGGCCCTTGGGGTCTCGACGCTCGCATTCGGTCAGTGGTGTATCGACGAACACTTCGATAAAGGCGTCATCACCAATGATGGTTCGCGCCAAGTCCCGATCAGCTCGAAATGGCGAAATGAACGCGGTGATCACCATCAGCCCGGCATCCACGAACAGCCGCCCCAGCTCTGCGATCCGGCGGATATTCTCCTCACGGTCTGCATCGCTGAATCCCAGGTCGCGACACAACCCCATCCGCACGTTATCTCCATCGAGCAGATAGGTATGCCTCCCGCGCTCGACCAGCGCGACCTCCAACGCATTGGCAATGCTGGATTTACCTGCCGCGCTGAGCCCAGTGAGCCAAATGGCTACGGGCGTCTGCCCCTTTAGTTGCGCACGCGTCGTGGCGTCGACATCTACCCGCTGCTGCACGACGTCCGAATTCCCGTTTTGCATCTTCATTCCATATCCTGCTCAACGTAAGCGACACGCATGACCTCTTCGATGCTGGTCAGACCTCGGCTAGCCTTGATCAGTCCATCCTCGAGCAGACCGCGGTGGCCTTGCTTGCGGATCAGCGCCTTCATCTCCTGCAGCGGAGCCTGCCGGTTGACTAACTGCTGCAACGCACCAGTCAAAGGAATCAACTCGTAAATCCCCATCCGGCCGCGATATCCGGTGTTATGGCAACGAGTGCATCCGACCGCACGCTTCCAGTCGCCCTGCTCGCTGCCGCCCAGCGTATCCCACTCCGCCAGCAGCACTGGCGCCTCGTCCGGCTCTGCACAGTGCCCGCACAGCTTGCGCACCAGCCTCTGAGCCTGAACACCGCGAACCGAAGCGGCCACCAGGAACGGCTCGAGCCCCATGTCGACCAGACGAGTGAAGGCTGAGGCAGCGTCGTTAGTGTGCAAGGTCGACAACACCAGATGACCAGTCAGCGCTGACTGGATCGCGATTTGCGCCGTGTCCAGATCACGAATCTCACCGATCATGATGGTGTCCGGATCCTGGCGGAGAATGGCGCGCAACGCCCGCGAAAAGGTATAGCCGATTTCTGCGTGAGCCTGGATTTGTGTCACGCCCGGAACCTGGTACTCGACCGGGTCCTCGACGGTGATGATCTTGTTGCTGCCGTCGCGCATCTCGCCGAGTGCGGCATAGAGGGTAGTGGACTTACCCGAACCAGTAGGACCGGTCACCAGCACGATGCCGTTCGGAAAGGCCAACCACTGCTTGAGCATCTCCAAATGATCTGTTTCGAAGCCAAGGCCACCCAGCGACAACTCTTCCCGGTTCTTAGGCAGCAAACGCATCACGATCGACTCGCCAAATACGCCCGGGGCGGTTGAGACACGAATGTCCATGTCCTTGCCGCTCAAGCGCAGCGTGATACGCCCATCCTGCGGGAGGCGCTTTTCTGCAATATCCAACCCGGCGATCAACTTGATACGCGAGCCAACCGCGGGGTAACGCTCGAACGGCTGGACCATCCGCGTATGCAGCACGCCGTCCACCCGCATACGCACCGTGAAACGGGTTTCTTCCGGCTCCACATGAATATCCGACGCGCCCGAATCCACCGCTTGCGCCAGCAGGTTGTTTACCAGCTCAACGACTGGCGCTTCCTCTATAAGGCTTTTGAGTGTCTGACTATCGTCACGAAACAGATCGGACACCGCACTCTCGCGGCGGATCTGGCCAATCAGATTGTCGATGTCCTGACCTCTTGCCAAGTGTTGCCTTGGCGAACGTTCGGGAAAGGTATAAGCCACCAGATCGATGACACGCGAATCAGCCAAGTCCCGGGCGATCATGTGCAGATCATCCTCGGTTTCCCATAGCACCAGATTGTTATCCAGCAGCCACTCCAGGCGGACCGGAAGCTGGGCCATGAAGGCATAGGCGTCGCTAGGCGCAGGCATGGCGGCGGCGGCCATCAATGGCAGTCCGGACTGCTCGGTGAGTACGGTCAGTAGCGCGTCTTCCGACAAGGCACCCATACGGATGAGAATCGAGCCTAGCCGGCCGCCCGTTTGCCGCTGCATGTTCAGTGCTCGCTGCACGTCGTCTTCACCGACCATGCCCGCCAGGACAAGACGCTCCCCCAACCTCATCGCAACTCCTCGGATCGTCGGCGCAGCACGCCGAACGATCAAACATTCACAGAGGGGCGCATTCTAGCGACCATGCCCGTGCTTTCACACCAGAGCCAATGAACCTGTGAAAACAAATACGGACAGTCGGCACTGAAGAATGAAACGGCCGAGCCGACAACATCCGAATTAATCCCTACAATGCGCCGCTTGCCTGCACCAACTGAATCGGGTTCTACACGATGAAATTCGCCTATGACGGTTTCGATGCTCAGGGTGAGCGCCAGACCGGCCTGCTAGAAGCCGCCAACAAGGTCGACGCCTTGCGCGAGTTACAACGCAAGGCGATCACGCCCATCGACCTCAAGACAGATGAAGGCAAAAAGGCCCCTGGCCTGTTCACGCCTCGATTGACGCGCCAGCACATCACCCAGGCGTTGCACGAACTGACGCGCCTGATCGAATCCGAAGTCTCGATTGCGGAGTCGATCGAAGCCATGACCGACGCCGGTCATCATGAGCGGATCGATCACGCGTTCGCAGGCATCGCGCGCGCCCTGCAACACGGCGAGTCCTTTTCCGAAGCGCTGGCGTCCAGCGGCCTGCCCCTGCCGGACTATCTTCTTCACCTGGTGCGCGCGGGTGAACTCACAGGCGATCTCGCCGGAGCGCTCAAGCGCGCCCAGGAAAAGATGGAATATGACGATCGCACGGCAAACGAGCTCCGCAACGCTCTGACCTACCCCATCATCCTGGTGATCGCCGGCATTGCGGCGGTGCTCCTGATGTTCGTGGTGGTGGTCCCGAAGTTCAGCGGCATGCTGGACAAAAACAGCGCCACGGACATGCCGTGGCTGGCCACCGCCGTGCTGAGCAGCGGCACCTGGTTCAACGCCAACTGGGAATTGCTGCTAGGCGGGATCGCACTCGTCGTGTTTGCGGGCCTTGCGGCGCTTCGCCAGCCAGCCATGCGCGCCAGCCTGACCAACTGGATGACACGCCTGCCCGTGATCGGCAGCTGGCTCACCGAAACCGACATGGCGAGCTGGTCCTATACCCTGTCCGCCATGCTCGCCTGCAAGGTCGAGTTACTCGCGGCGCTGAGCCTGTCTACCGCCTCGATGCGTATCCCCCGCCGGCGTGCCGCCATGCAGGAGGTGATCCGCCAGGTGCGCGCCGGCAAGAGCGTTTCCTCTGCCCTGGAGGAAACGCATACGCTCAACCGCACCGGCATCAATTTGATAAAGGTCGGCGAGCGGACAGGCCGGGCGGCAGAGATGCTCGCATCGCTTGCCAACCTCTATGAAGAAAACAGCAAGAACCGGATGAAAAAGCTCATGGCGCTCATCGAGCCCGTGGCCATCCTGCTGATCGGCTCGGTGATCGGCGTTATCATCCTTGGCATCATCCTGGCTATTACTAGCGTCAACGACATGGCCATCTAACAACGGACCCCCTATGAAGCTGTCATCTTTCGCCACCCGCCGCAGCCGCGGTTTTACCCTGATCGAACTCCTGGTCGTACTCGTTATTCTCGGCATGCTCGCCGGCCTGGTCGGCCCCCGGCTGTTTTCCAACGTCGACAAATCCAAGGTCAAGACGGCCGACACCCAGGTCAAGATGCTGCGCGGCTCGCTTCAGACCTACCGCCTGGATGTGGGCAGCTACCCCAACACCGAACAAGGCCTCGCCGCGCTGATGCACAAACCTACGGATGTTGCCAATTGGCAAGGCCCTTACCTCGAAGACGAGCTGCCCAAAGACCCGTGGAACAACCCCTACGTCTACAAAAGCCCGGTCGATAATCTTCAGGGCTTCGCGCTGTACTCCCAGGGCGCCGACGGCAAGCCAGGCGGGGACGGCCTGGATGCCGAAGTAGGCTATTTGGAAAAGTAGCCATGCGAATGCCGCCACGCGGCTTTACCCTGATTGAGCTGCTGGTCGTGATCACCATCATCGGCCTGATTGCCGGCGTTGTTGCGCCTCGCTTCATCAACCTGGGCGACAAGCTGACTGTGAAGAACCAGCTGCAGGAGATCCGGCAGAGAGTCAATGGCCTTCCGCTTTTGGCCCTGCGCAACGGCACCCAGTTGCGCATCGATGCGAAAGGCGCCCCGCTGGATCTGCCAGACGGCTGGCGCGTCACGGCCAGGAGACCGGTGGTGTATCAGAGCAACGGCAGCTGCCTGGGCGGCGAGATCGAGATATGGCAAGGCGACAGCAAACGGGACAGCATCAGCCTCCAGGCGCCGCTGTGCCAGTGGCGCTCGTAACCTCATGAAACCTATCTGCATCCATCGACAGCAGGGCTTCTCACTGCTCGAAGCCATCGTCGCCCTGGTGATACTCGCTGGCAGCTGCATGGCGCTGTTCGCCTGGATCAACGGCAGCCTGGTGCAATTGCAGCGCGCCGAACTTTACGTCGAAGCCGGCCCCGCGATCGCCAGTGCCAGCCAGTACCTGAAAACCGTGGACCTGGCCCAACGCCCCGAGGGTGCATTCAATTCCGGCAACATCACTGTCGACTGGCAGGCGAACGCCATTGAGCGTGACGTATCCCGAGCCGCATCCTACGGCGGCAGCAATTTCCTACTGTCGCTGTACGCGGTCACGCTGACCCCGCGCACAGCCAACCGCTCCCTACCCCCGCTCCATACGCGCATCGTCAACTACCGGCTCAAGCCGGGCCTGCCTGAGCCCACCGATGGCTTTTGAAAGAGCGCACCGCACCCAACGCGGCATGACCCTGCTTGAGCTGCTGGTCGTCATGACCATACTTGCGCTGGTGACCAGCCTGCTGATGCAGGGCTTCGGCACCGCGCTGAGCACCTATGAGCGCGTGCAGCGTCGCCAGAGCGAGGGCATGCCGCTCGAACTGGGCTATCGCTGGTTCTCCGAAACGCTAGCCGGCACTCAGGCCGAACTTGACGCTCCGCGCCATTTCAGTGGCGATGCGCAACGACTCGGTGGCGTCACGCATCAGCCGTTGCAAGGGAATAATGGCCGGGTGAGCTTTTTCAGCTGGCAACTGAGCGAGGCAGAAACCGGCGAATTGAAGCTGTCCTACAGCCAGCCCAATGGCATCGACTGGGAGATCGTACGTTGGCCGGCAGGCAGCCGAGGCCGCTTCATCTATCGCGCCCCAAATGGCTCGGCCGCGGAGCGGTGGCCGCTGCCATCGGACAATGCCATGCAAACTGCAGACGACGGCAGCATTCCGGGTGCCATCGCATTGGAAGTGACACCTGCCGACGGCCCGACCCTGCGCTGGTATGCCAACCTGCCCGGGCGCACCTATCCTCGCCTCGACTATCGCGACTTCTGATGATTGCCCCCCCCCCTTCAACAGAAGCAGGTTATGCCTGCGAATCGCTCCCTCAGAGTGAGCCGATGCTGCGCGGCGGGGCTGCCTCCTCGGGTTCGCGGGCATGGCCCGGCCATGCAGCGGGGAAGCGCAGCCAGGGCTTTGCACTGATCGCCGTGCTGGGTCTGTTGATGGTGCTGTCGCTGGTCGCCGCGTTCATCTCCAGTTATGCGGAACAACGCCTGGAGCAGACCTTCCAGCTGCGACAGCAACTGCAGGGCCGCCTGGACCGGGATGCGACCCTCGCTACATTGCTACACGTGGTCGCAACACGCCCCCTGGTGCAGAACGCCTATCTACTGCGCAGCCCACCCCCCGCGGAGAGCAGCTATGACCCTTTCTCCAATACGGCAGCGGACGTTGATATCAGCGCCTACCCGCACCTCTTCGTCGACGGGCGACGCTATCAGGGTATCGGCTCCAGCGCGTTTGCCCTTCAGGACGAGGGCTCGCTGTTAAGCCTGCTCGACCCGGACCGCGAACGCTGGACAGCGCTGTTCAGGCAGAACGGCCTGACGCCGCAGCAGGCGGAACGCTTTCTTGACCAACTCCAAGACTATACCGATCAGGACGACCTGCGCCGCCTCAACGGCGCCACCTCGAGTGACTACCTCAATCAGGGATTGGCCCCACCTCCGCAGCGTCTGATGATCAGCCCCGGCCAGGTGTTCAACCTGCTCGACAGTACCGCCCTGCATGAGCCACTACTGGCGATGCTCCCCTTCGCGACGACACGCAGCGGTCAGCTGCACAATCTCAACACCGCGCCCGCCGCGGTGCTGCAGACCATCCCGGGGATCGATGAAAGCCTGGCCGAAGCCCTTGTCCAGGCGCGGCAAACCAAACCCTATGCGGACCTGGCGGACGCCAACCAGCGCCTCGGCCGAATCATTCCGCTCGACCCGCTCGCCGCCCCCAGCCAGGCCTCGCCCTATCTGAGGATTAAGCTATGGACGGTCATGGCCGATTGCAGACAGCCGATATGGCTTGGGCTATCATCCACGCCCACTTCCAGAACCACCCCGTGGGAAATTGATTATCTCTTCTCGCTTGACCACGAGCAGCCTTGCCGCACGCCTCAGCCAGTGGTTTTCCCGCCGCTGCTCGAGTCAGCAATGGACGGTTGACCGACACGACATCCGGCAACAAGCCCACGTGGGTTTGCGCCCTCGCGTTCTGCTGTCGCGAGAATTAAGTCTTTTTTTCAACCTTGATTTCAGCAAGATCCCGGCTGGCAAACGCCCCCAGGCACTCCAGCAACAATTGCTGCTGCTTTCTCCGTTCAGCGAGCCGGGCCATTACGCGAACTGGCAGGATGGGCGCGCACAGCTGTGGATCTGGGACCAGGCTGCGCTGCTGCAGCGCCTGCCCCAGGCTGCGCGCTATAACATCTTGCCCGACTCTGCGCTGAGCCTGAGTAGCCCTATCTCCGAAGGCGAACGCCTGGTTGCGGGCGTCAATGGTCTTGAATGGCAGCGCTGGCGAGACGGACAACTGGTTGATAGCCGCTGGGCGACCCGCCCCACGCCTGAACTGCCGCAACTCGACCTCGATCTGACCCAGCGCAGCCCGCTGCAGGCGGCTGATCGCCAGCTGATGCAACGCATGGTCCTGGCGGGCGTCGCCACCATTCTGTTCGCGGCCCTGCTGATTCAGGTCGGCGCCTGGCTGGATCTGAGCCGCCAGCAGGAACAGCTCGCCAGCCAGCTGTCGCAGCTCGAAGAAGGCAGCCAACTCCAGGCGCAAGCGCGGCGGCGCGTCCTGCAAAGCCGTGACCGCTGGCTCACCCGTCAGGCACTGTTCAGCCACAGACAGAGCGAATTGATTGCGCGTATTGGCGAAGCATTACCGTCCAGTTCCAGCCTTTGGCAGCGCTACGACTATCAGCCAGGTCGACTGCAGATATTCCTCCTCGACCCGAGCCCGGACCCGCGCGACTACGTCCGCCGCCTGGATGAAACCGGGCTGGTCGATAGCGTGCAGGTACAACCGGAGCCGCGTAACAGCATGGTCACACTGCAGGCCGTCCCCTTTGCCGGCGGAACCGAGCGATGAACACCTGGCTGCAGCGTGAATGGGCACAGGCCCGCGAACAATTAGACGCCAACCCGCGGCTGCGCTTGGGCGTGTTGGCGATTCCGCTGATCGCCCTGCTGTATCTGAACCTGCTGCTGGGCGATGCGCGCAGCGAGCAACAGCAGGCCATTCGCGATCTCCAGGAACAACTTCTTGATGCCGGCCAGCTGGCCGGGCAGGACGAATGGGTCGAGCGCCTTGACCAGGCGCGTGCCCGACTCGACGATCAGGCCAAGCGCCATTTCGGCAGTGCCGACAGTGAAGCCTTTGCCCGCGCCGACATACAGGCCAGCGCCCAGGCGCTACTTGCCGAACAGAACCTCGAACAGATCCGCATCGAGGTTTCGACCGCGGGCAAGGCCGACCCCGCAACCGGACTGATTCCGCTGCAACTGCGCCTGGCGGGCAATGCACAGGGCGAACAGCTCTATGCACTGATCACTGCCATGGAGACTGGCAAACCCACCTATCGCATCGACAACCTAAACGTGCAGGCACAGCGCGACAGCCACTTGGTCTTCTCGTTAATCGGCACCGCTTGGTACCGCCCTTGGAGCAGCGCCGAATGAATGCGCGACTGATCCTGGCTGCACTGACACTGGTGCTCGGCCTGCCGCTGATCGGCTACCTCTGGCCACAGCCGACGCCCAGCGCCCTGCAGGATACCGAAGAAGGCTGGGCTTGGCCTGAGGCCGCCAGCGAGACGCCACGCGCCGAGCTGCCGGAAAACCTTGCCAACTATTGGCCGGGCAAAAAGCCGACCAACAGCACTGAAGCGGACCCGGCGTCAGCCGATAGCCAGCGTGGGGCGACACAGCATGACTGGAAGCTGATCGGCGTGATTCGCCAGGGCAGCAGCCTCAGCGCCCTGGTGCAGGATCCGCAGCAGAACATCCTTACGCTCAGACCCGGTGACCGGCTGGATGAGCAACGCCGCGTAAGCGAATTGAAGCCGACGTCCCTGCTCTGGCGGGATGACGAAGGCGGCACTGGCGAGTTGCCGCTCTATCCCGAGCCAGCCGCAGAATAGAAAAACCCCGGAACATACCGGGGCCGCCGACATCATGAGAAACCACATGACCGACAATGCACACGGCCAGCTCCGCTGCCGCCTCTCGCGCTCTCCCCTCAGCCTGCTCACCCTCGCGATGATGCTGACCGGTTGCGCGATTGATCCCAGTCCCACGCCGCTGCCCGAGCCGATTCGCCCGCCGCAGCAGCAGGAAGCCTACGATGCCAACCTGCAGCAGGGCTCGGTGCGTGACGAACAGACGCTCAAGGCGCAGCGCTTTCAGACCACGCCCGGCCGGGTGCGCAGCGGCCCGACCTATGTCGAGGCCAGCGCCGATGCCCTGGGCCAGGACCTCACCGGCCCGGCAATTAGCCTGAACCTGAACAACTTCCCGCTGCCGGCTTTCATCAACGAAGTGTTCGGCAACCGCCTTGGCCTGTCTTTCAGCATCGCCCCCGCGCTTCAGAGCAAGAGCGACCTGGTATCGCTGCGCCTGAACGAGCCCCAACCCCCGGCCGACATCTTCGCCACGGCTCGCTTCGTATTGAATGATTATGGCGTTGCCATCGCCGAGCGCGAGGGCGTGCTGTATTTCCAGGTCGCCGACAACACCGCCAATGACAGCCTGCCGCTGTTGGTCAGCGGCAGCGCCCTTCCCGATGTGCCCATGTCGCACCGCCCGGTGTTTCAGCAGATCCCCATGCGCGTAGTACGCGCTGACTCGATGGTCAGCTGGCTTAACGAAATGTTCGCCGGAAGCAGCTTGCAGGTCAGCAGCGATGCCATCACGAATTCCGTACTGTTGCGCGGCCCTATCGACCTCATACGCCAAGCCAGCCAAGCCATAGAAGTGTTCGATAAGCCGGCACTCAAGGGTAGCCACAGCATGGCCATCAGCCCGGTTTATTCGGACGCAGATGCCCTCGGGAATGCCTTGATTAGCGTCTTGCGAGCAGAAGGATACGACGTGTCTGAAAGCCCGCCGCTTGGTGGTGTTACCGTCTTGAGACTCAAGGACCTGCAGCGCTTGATCATATTTGCCGCCGACCCTGAAGTTCTCAATACAGCCAGGCACTGGGTGGAACTGCTCGATCGCCAGAGCCAGGAGCAGGTCGAAAGCGGCCTGTTTGTCTATCAGGTGCGCAACACTCAGGCTGCCGGCATTGCGACGATGCTTGGCGCGCTCGGCTACAGCGCCAGCATCCCAGATACAGGGCTGAACAACAGCAATACCAGCAGCGCAACGGGCAATAGCGCAAGCAGCCTGACCGGAAGCTCAGGCTTTGGCAGCACCTCAGGCAGCCGCGGTGCAAATAACAGTGTCAGCAGCGGGCCTACGACAATCCAAGGCAACCCCGAGCAAGGCAATGTCGTGGTAGACGCCAACCGCAACGCCATTATTTACAAGGGCAGCGGCCAGCAGTGGCTACAGCTGCGTCCACTACTCGAAGAACTGGACCGCCCCGTGCCCTCGGTGATGATCGATGTGCTCTTGGCGGAGGTAAACATCAACGACCGCGAGGGCCTGGGTATCGACTGGCGTAACATCACCGCCAGCATCGGCGCTACAGACCTGATCCTCGGCACCGCGAATGGCATCGGTGCCAGCGGTCTGAATATCAGCGCACTGAACAGCGCCGGCCAGACCAAAGCGGCGCTCAACGCCTTCTATGAAAACAAGCAGGCCGTGATCCGCTCCAGCCCCAAGCTGATGGTTCGCAGCGGCGAGGAAGCCCATATCGAAGTGGGTAATGAGATCCCAGTTGTAACCGGTACCACGCAGTCTACTGACACAACCAATGCCCCAATCACCCAGACAGTGCAATACCGGAAGACCGGGGTATTGCTCAGTATAAAGCCCACGGTGCAGGCCAGCGGCGTGGTCGACCTGCAAGTCAGCCAGGAACTATCGGAGAGCACCGATACCGGGACCGGCGCAAGCCTCACACCCATCATCAACAACCGCAAGGTAGAAACCACCCTGACGCTGCGTGACGGCGGCTCCGTGATGCTGGCTGGCCTGATCTCCAGCAACAAGGGCCGCGGCGATACCGGCGTGCCACTGCTGGGGGACATTCCCTGGGTGGGCAACCTGTTCAAATCCCAGAGCGCCAGCGAAAACCGCACCGAGTTGATCGTGATGATTATCCCCTACATCATCCGCGACTTCGACGAGGCACAGAACCTCACTCGCAGCTATCAGCAGCGTCTGCCGATGAACAGCGCACCCAACCTGGACCGCCGCGGCTTCAACCAGCTCCCTGAAGCAAACCCCAACCCGCCAACGATACCCACACCCCCCCTGTAGGGCCGAGCCACGCCCGGGAACCGGAACCACATCACGAACCGGGGCCGCCCGCACACGTTGCACGGCCCCACTGCACCGCCCTCGCCACCAGCCCCCCATCGCCCCAGTCGTAGGAGCGGCCCATGGCCGCGACCCAAACTCGCACAGCGTCCCAGGACATCGCCCCAACTTTCACTACACCACCATCAACCCTCATTAACCCAGCGCACATACCAAAACAGAAAGCGCAACCCGGCACCGCAATCAATCTCTCAGCACCCAGTGATGGCACCCGAATTAATTCACTACCCAGCTCGTCAGCTATCCGGCGCCATTGCAAAGTCGATTGCAACGCACGATGCCGACAAACGGCGTACATTCAGCCAAACCCGCATCAAATCTAGGCCTAATTGCCAGAAGCCGTGATATTGGCGGCAATATTTAGTCGCAAACGGCCTCCAGGGCTAATCCTTATGCTTGCACTTTAATGCCGGATCGATATCATCCACCTCGGCCAACCCTTGGGGGAAGACCCGCCCGCCGAATGCCGCTCGTTCCCTTCCGGAAGAGAGCGAGCACCCGTAAACGGCAGGTGAAAGGACCGGTTCGAAGGACTTCGAACCAACACAACATTTGGAGTGACTCCGCATCATGAAAAAGACTCTGCTTGCACTCGCTGTTACCGCTCTGAGCGCTAACGCTTTCGCCGTTGACCTGAACGCTGCCAACAGCGATGCAATCAACTTCGCGTCCGAAATCAAGCTGCCGGCTGTTCTGACTGACACCGCGGCCAACAACCTCGACGTTAAAGTCCAGCTCGGCTTCTCGGCTACGGCTGGTGTTAAGCGTTATGTGCGCTTCGACCTGACCAACGCTCAGTTCGAGACTCCAGTTATCGCTGGTGACCTGACCGAGGGCGGCGCCGTTGCTCTTGCGGACTCGATAGCAGTTGGCGGCACCAAAGGCAGCACCTCAGTTGTAATCGAGATCACTCCTGCTACCACTCTGGCCAACAATGCCGTTCTGACACTGGCTTTGGCTAACATCAAAGCTACCGGCGCGGATGCCTCGATCCAATACCGCCTCTATGAGACCGGTGTAGACGCGAACGCTGGCAACAACAGCACACTCGCAGCCAAGTCTGGCAAGCTGTTCGGCTTTAAATCTGCCCTGAACGCCAAAGTAACGGTCAAAGGCGCCGAGCAGAAGATCGACGTTACTCAAGAATCCAAGTTCTTCGTTGATGTTGCCAAAGGCGACGTAACTAACGTAGTCGGCAAGCTCACCGTTGGTGTCAATCCTGCCGTATACAGCGCTGCTGGTGCTACTGTTGCTTTGACCGACTTGGTTGATAGCGCCAAGGTAGAGGTTGCTGGTGACTTCACTGCTGGCCTGAAAGACGCTGACGGCAAGCTGCTCGCTACTGCTGCAGTTCTGACTGGCGCTACAGCTTCTGAAGTGACAGCTGCTAAGGCAACTTACACCGTCGATCCGGCCACCGGCCTGGTTGACGCTCCGCTGACCCTGACCGTTGACGGCAAGACTGCTCTGGCTACCCAGACCTTCACCGCCAAGCTGGTACCGGTTGCCAAGGCAGCCTATACCGTCAACTCCGTTGATCTGGGCGTACTGGGCGAGCTGCAGAAGAACGGCAGCAGCGAGTCGCTGAACCTGGCCCTCAAGCCGGGCGGCGTTTACCAGAACTACGTTCGCATCAGCAACACCTCCAACCTGGATGGCAAGTTCTTCATCACCGTCATCACTGACGAAGGCAAGACTGCCACCGTCAACCTGAGCGACGTTGCTGGCCAGCCGGCTACACTGGCAGCCCGTGCTTCCACCACTCAGATGACCATCCAGCAGATCTTTGACGCCGCCACTGCCAAGGGCCTGGCCCTGTCCGGCGAAGGCAAGCTGCGCCTGGTCGTTGAAGGTGAAGTACCGAGCCTGAGCGCTCAGATGTACACCACGTCGAAAGACGGCAATAGCTTCGACCGCTTCTAAGCATTCGAAGATGTGCAAAAAGGGCAGCCTTAGGGCTGCCCTTTTTTGTTGATTAAATCTTATATGCCAAACCGAACATTATTAAGCTGATTCTTGGTCCATCAGACACAATGAGATCCACTCGAAGCCAACCTGCCGCTCAAAGACGAATCCGCCTCATGGCGCGCCACTCGAAGCATTGGAGCAGCATGCATTCGACCGCACCGCCCCAACCCACCTCCCTGCCGCCGACGGCATTCGTGGCGTAGCCTGCCTGATCGTTCTCCTGACGCATGGTATTGCCTTCTGCTGGCCGGAGAGCATGCCCTGGCTGCGAGGCAGCAGCGAAACAGGCGTCTGGCTGTTCTTCGTGCGGAGTGCATTTCTGTTGACGCTGCGCCTGCAGCATCGCGGCTTTAGTTTTCATAGCCTTTACGACTACGCGCTAGGGCGATTCTTGCGTATCCTGCCGCTGTTCGTCGTGGCATGCCTGCTGTATTACGGGTTGGACCATGGAATACGAAACGATAGCCAACTCTGGTCAGCCATCACTTTCCAAGAGGGGTTTATTCACCTCTGGACGATTCCAGCCGAATTCAAGTTCTACCTGATCTTGCCACCACTGGCTTGGGCCGGGCAGGCCCTGCAGAAGCGCTTCGGCGACCTGACGCTGCTGCTGGCCAGTATCGCCGCACTGGCGCTACAGCAAGCGCTTTGGCCGTACTGGCTGACACCGGAAAGCACGATCGAAACCCGCTGGTATCTGCCCTCGTTCCTGTTCGGGATCATCGCAGCACTCTTGCTGCCCCGGCTACGACGCCTTCCCCGAAAACACTTGGCCACGCCCTATGCCTTGCTGACGCTGGCTGTCCTACTGTTACTGCTGCCCGGCACCCGGCTCTGGCTGTTCGGTACGCCGCCGGGTACCGATTTACTGGATAAGCACCTCTACTTCAGCCTGATGTGGATGGGATTCGTGGTTTTGCTGATAGACGGACACGGCTGGGTCGGGCGTTTGCTCTGCAGTCGCCCCTTGGCTTTTGTCGGTGCTGTCAGCTACTCAGCGTACCTATTCCACCTGCTCATCATGCTACCTCTAACCGAGCGATGGCCTGGGCAGCTGTATACCTATATCGCAGCAATAACTCTGTCTATTGCAGCTGGTGCAGCTGGGTACTATCTGGCGGAGCGTCCGCTAGAGGTTCTACGCAGGCGACTAACACGCCAGACTGCCGGTCACTCCAACGTCGCCAACGGATCCAGACCCTGACGTATCAATTGCTTCATAAGCAAAAACGGACCTAAAGGTCCGTTTTGAGACTACGGTGGGCTTGGTTAAGGCTTGGAGAGAAAAAACGTGTCTCGCCAACCCTCACTGTAATCGACCATGGACGTCGCCTGCTCCGGCCTGGCTTGAAAGTGCGACGGCCAGTCATACGTCTCGCACGCATAGCCAAAGTGATTAGCCATATATTTAACCGCTGCACGAGAAGGTCGACCGACCAGCGTTCGGCCATTGCGGGTTAAGGAGTCTTGCCAGGCCATCTGCTGATCATCTACGGGGTCGCTCAGCAACTGCACGGAATATGGGTTAGCGAACACAAGGCGAGGATCATTGCTGGGCGCCTCCGCCATCTCATCAACAGTGGGCGTAACCTCCGTATCAATTACGGCGAACTGCGCCCCGGTACGCTCGATCTTGTCGAGCAGCTCAGCATGCCGGATGGTGTGGTAGTAAAAGCCCAGGCAGAGGACCACATCAAAACTCTGTGCAGAAAGCAGGTCGAAAACGTCGCCACACTGGAAATCAAAGCGCGACTCCTCAACCCCGTAATGGGCGAATGTTTCGTGTGCATTAGCAATCAGCTCCCGACGCGGCTCAATACCGGTCACATGGGCAGCGCCCGCTTGCAACGCAGCGAAGCTCCAGCGCCCATCGTGACTCGCGATATCCAATACACGTTTGCCTGAAATAATGCTGGCGTTGCGGGCAATAATTGCTTGGTGCCTACCATTGAGGCGATGCGGAAAAGGACTCGTCTGGCTGGTCGTATAAAAACGGTCGTATTGATCAAAAAACATCGTCAATTTGCCTTATTGGAAGCGATGCCCGGCCGCAAAGAATATTTACAGGCCGGGTATAGCGGTCGTAGTGGCTGCTGCACGTCTGCTTAAGCTGTAACTCAGCTAGCGAGCTTGCGTCTAAGTTCAGTAATCCGCTCTTCACACACGACATAATGCTCGCTTCGCAGCAGCGCTTGACGCTCCTGCTCGTCATGTATCGCCAGCGTGTGGGCATCGGCCCCACCAACCCGATGTATGTAGTCGCCGATGAACTCGCAACTACGCAGCGAAGCCCAGTCGGTGTTGTGGCGATCAAAAAGCTGCAACGTCAGATAGTAATCCTCCATGAACTTCATGTCGTCGTGGTAGTGAAGCCGGCCAAGATCGATCTTGTCGAGGTTCAGCATGAAGCTATGGAGAGGCGCATGATTGAGCCGAATGAACTCTTCATATGAAAATCCGTATTCATAGGTACGATCACGCTTGAGGATCGTGCCGGTCAGTGCATTCACGCTGGTGGCATACACCCGACCAAAAGTCGCGTTCTTGCCACTGCTCTTTAGTCTGCTCAGCAAGCTTTCATAGGCTTGTGGAAATAGCAGATCGTCGTAGTCCAGAAATGCGGCGTAGCCTTTTCCTACCGCCTTGAGCGACTCGTTAAGCATCAACGAGCGCAGGTCCGGGTTACTCTCACTCGAATAGTACGGGCGGACGATAGGCTCGCAGCCTGCAGCCCAGGGTACGCGCGCCAGTTCTTCACCAAGACGACTGAGATCGTCCTCGTCCAGATCCTGCACCGCGAGGTGCAGCCTGACATTGCAATCGACCTGCGCCACAAGCGACAGCATTGCATTGGCAAGCAGGTCCAGACTCGCATGCCGATGGAAACGCATCACGGTCGAAACCGTGGGTAGCGCATCACCCGGCGCGGCCTTGCCTGGCAACAGCCGGAAACAGGCCGCCTTGGTTGCAACTTTATAACCCTTGAGGTTGTTGAAATCCCGCGCCACCTCCATCCCGGCACGCTTCCAGAAACCGATATCGAAGTTGGTCGCTGTCGGGTCGTGAAGATAAGCCGGATCGTTGAGGAGGCTGGGTGATATGGCAAAGCCGGGATGGCGCAGCGCCATCAACAGCAGCGATTCGATGCACGTCGTGGGGAAAAGATAGATCTGATTGAAGCGCAGCGTGTAGGCAGCTGACGCATCAGGCGCGTTAATACAGCGTATGCCCTTCTCACCGAGGGCTGCCGCTAGCCCTGAATCAGTGGTGACGATGCCATGTCTCTGAAACAGCGTGGACGATGCCAGACAGTGAATGAACTTGCGCCGCGCATCGCTATCTTTGGCGAGCTGGCGTTCAGCCTCATCCGTCAATTCGATGCGAATCATCGTATCCGAGCGAAGTTGACGCTCGAGATAATGGGTGTCATTGAAGCCGTAATCGCTCAATGCCCGACCGATCGAGTTCAGATAACCATAGCCGAAGCGGGTATCCGGCTCGAGATGCGCACCTTCAGCCCACTCGTTCCAGGCGTTCACCACCACGAAACGACGATCCGCAGGCAGCTCCTTCACGGAGTACCGTATCAAGTGCTCAAGCCATTCCTGGAACTTGCCGGTGGTGAAGCGATGCAACAGTATCGCCTCGGTACCATAACGAGCGGTGTTGTCCCAGGTCGGTACCAACGAGCGGAACAGGACATAATCGTTGTCCAGCTGCTTGTGCATATAGTGGTCAGCGACCTCTGAGTAATCCAGCACACTGCCGTTGATGGGTCCGTAAGGATTCAACTCATGGCGAATATCGGCTACCGCACCACCCGTCCAATCATGCAGGACACGTTCAACCGCAGCATCCATGCCGTAATGGGACGGCGATACGGCACCGCGGGTCAGCGTCGCGACCACGTACGGCGCAGGCAAGTCATTTCGCTCGCACTCCTCACGCCAGATCTGCAAATAGTCCTCCACATGCTCCATGGCCGATGGACGATAGACAAACAGTACTGGCCGACCCTCGACCTTGATGTATCGCCGGTCCTTGAAGAACGGGACCATATAGCGGATGAAGGCGAGTGCGTCTTCAGGGGAGTAAACCTGACCGAGCAGGATTTCCTTCTCGTTACCGTCCCAGCGACGTGTCCAGTTCTCGTTGGCCCAGCAGAAGCTGAAGGGCATATCGATGTCCGGGTTATCCAGCAACATCTGCGCCGGCTTTTCCAGGATCAATTTCCCGGAGAACCAGTAATGGTAGAAGATCAGTCCGTTGACCCCGGCCTGCCGCATCATGTCTGCCTGCAACGCCAGTTGCCGTGGCGAATCCAGATGGTAGTAGCCGAGATCCGGGTGCGGGATATGTTGCTGATAGTGGCCTTCGAACAGGGGGTTCGCTGCCGCAACCTTGTGCCACTCGGTGAAGCCTTTCCCATGCCACGCGTCATTCTCTGGCGTCGGGTGGAACTGCGGCAGGTAGTAGGCCAGAACCTTGATACTGTCATGCACCAGCTCAGTCGAAAAGTCGTGCTGCTCTTCGTAATACTGCTGCGGCTCACGAGATAGTGCCTGAGACTCGATACGGTAGTTGCGCCCCTCGTGCAAGGTGCTGAATACCAATATCAGCCGCTCCAGCGCATGCGCCAGCGTCGCATCCGCCGCGATCGGCTCTTCCGCAAAGTCGTTGTAGTCAAGCGGCAACGACAGAAATTCGCGCAGAGCGGCGCCTTTACCCCAGAACATGCTGCCCTGGGGGAATTCCGTCTTGTCGAAGTCGGCCATGTCCAACTTGGTGTGCCGATGCAAAAGTGCTTTTGCAATGTCCTGATTGTCACTCCAACCACTGCTGTCCCAATGAGCGACGTGATCGCCTGCTGGATAAACGACCTTCGCGTCGCCACCGAACAGATTCAATATCTGCGAAACGCCCGAACGGCTTCCACATAGCGAACTCATGATTTCGCCGAACCAGCCTTCCAAACTTTCTCTATGAGGGCTTTTTTTCGTATGGAAATGTGCGATTACATCGTAATCGGCAAGCGTTTTTCCAAACTGAATCACGAGCGGGGCAAGGTCACGCCCACGATTGGGCACACGCTCCACGACAACCTGGCGAACCTGAGGGAGTTTCGACTTGAAGGTTGATTCCCAGTCATGGCTCGCCTGATGTTCAGGTATGGAGATATACAGGTCGAAAGATAAAGGGATATTTCCCAGATACTCCAGGCACTCGTCCGCCATGTCTTCATAGAACAGGTGCAGGTGAATGCCGACACTCAATGTCGGGAGCAAAATATCATCTTGCTGGTAGGGGTTCAGGTAGTACGGAACGACCTTGTAAAGGCTGTACTCCTCTGAGCTCGACGGCACTAAGCCGCTGCTGACTGTGTATTCGGAAGCCGGCGCAACCGGCTGATGTGTCGTCGAGCGAACCAGCCCGATAGCATGGCGAACCCCTCCCCGACGAGCCTCGACGACGAACTTGCCAGCAAGCCTTGGTTCGTCCATCAGTAGCCGAGCCAGGCGGACCCCTTTTTCGGCGGCAGTACGGCGAGGCACTGGCCGAGCACTTCCCCCGGCTACGGTAGGCACCATGCGGCCTTCCCGGTAACCGTGGCGCAGGTAATGCACCAGCGGATTGATATCTAACAGCCGCACGTCCGGATATCGCTCCAGATAACCGTTTACAGAGAATGACGCGGCAGGGTTTCGCCCCTCTTTCCATCCAAACTCGACGAAATGGTCAAACGGGTCCATTCCCGCTTCGACCACATCCGGGTAGGCCTGCCGATAGTAGCTAGCGTCAAACAGGCCACTCTGCATGAGCTGACGGCGAAGATGCTTGTTGCGAAGCTCAGCCAGGCCAGCCCGATTGGCCAATGCACGTATGAGATGTTTGAGCGCCACGCGTCCGGAACGGGATACGTTCAAGGCATGTTCTAAACGCTGGATGTTCTCAAGCTTGTCACTCAACGAGGAATCCAGTCTTTGTATTTCCGCGTAGCTAGAATGCTGAACCCGCTGAAGTTCGTCCGCTTGTTCGGATAGCGATTGTTTCAGGCGATATACCTGCGACTGCTGCTCATCTTTCTCCTCGGCCAGTCGCATGATCTCGGCCTCGCTCTTGCGAGACAACTCAGTCAACTGCCCCGCAAGCGCGGTGGCCTCCTGCTGCGCCGCCGAGAGAGCGGCCCTCGCCTCATTGGCCTGCGCAGCCAGATTGGCCGAGATGGTTTCGGCTTCGTCCAGCCTCAAGGCCAGGTTGCGGCCTTTATCTTCAAGCGAATAGAGCAGCCGATAGGCAGGGTAACGCCCCATCATTGCCGTATAGAGCGCCTCGATCCGCGCAACGACTTCGTCGCCATCCTCGCGCCTGCCATCGGTTAGCTCACACAGCAGCTCATGAAGCTGTTGTGCATCTGCAGTCACAGCGGCATCCAGGCGCAAATCTTCCGGGCCGAAGGCGGTATGGCGCAGAGAACGCTCAAGGAATTCGTGCTGGTATTCGATGCAGTCCTGGCTTTGCGTAGAAAACGGCAAACCAAGCGAAGTGGAGATACGCTCAAGCTGAACCAAGGGTTCACCGAGTAGCTGATCGTAGTCGACGAATACGCGCCGGCCATTCGCGGTGTGCTTGATGGAAAGCAGCATGTGTTCGAGCCACAGGAGATAGCTCTTCTCCAGCGCGAAACCGTTTCTTCTGGCCAACGAGTGGGCGACGCTCATCGGGTTGCGACAGGCGATTACGAAACTGACGTCTAGCTTGAGATGAGCAAAAACGTCAACCCAGAACGGCATGAGGCGACACATGCGAGGGTCTTTCAAGCCGAAGATTGTGGTGTCGGCCAGTTTGTCACGTAGCAGCTGAACAGCTCGTAACTTGAGTGCTTCAACTTCCGGACGCTCGAATTCCTGCGGCGTCAGGGGGGCCAGCGTATGCCAGTCGTGCCCCATTTCCGCCAGAAGATCGACATCGAAAGCAGTGATATCGATATCTTCCCAGAAGCCTTTCTCGTTATTGCCCGTCTCAGCTTGCAAGAGGCGGTTGCCAAGATCGACGCCCAGCACCTGCAAACCTCTGGTTATGGCGCTTGTCCCACTGCGGTGCATCCCCAGCACGACGACTATACGTTTCTGCTCCATATTCAATCTTCTTCGATGTTCTTGAGTGTAAGGTCCGACACGCAGTTGAAATCTACTGTCCCAGTCGCCATGTTGTCGCCGATAGGCAAGACACGGAAAAGGCATGCGTCCAGCAGCCGGTGAAGATATGTTTCACTTTCTCCTACCGTGCCGGTAACGCCTGCGTTTAAAAAGTAGGTGCCGGGGTTCAGCCGGCATTGGAAACTGAACTCGACCTGGGCAACAGATCCTTTCCTGACAAGACCGACAGCACCCTGAAGATTCGCCGCGCTTACCGAACCACCCAGTTCGACGCCACCAGGCGTTTTGATCATCATCCCGAATCGAACCGCGGTGGCGCCCTTCTCGAACCGCACCTGGTAGGTATAACGGTACGTGTCGCCGCGCTTGAGACAATTTACGGGCTCGCCTGTGCGGTCGACGAGCTGCGGTCGCTCGATCCATGCCCCATGCGACTCGTAAGACAGCACGCTTTGAGAGATGAGGTGGGGATCATAAAAAGCATCCATGTCCTCTGAATCGAGGTCCTGTGTCGCTCTGGACACATTCGAAATTGCAACTTCGGACCCGCCTGCATCTTTGACTTCTCCGCCAGAAATGATCTCTTGCCTGATACTCGCAACCTTTTCTCGCGGGGCATAGAGCAACTTCTGATATTTACCGATAATGCTTTTAGGAGCGCCTTCAATAAGCTTCTCGCCACTGTCAAGCAGTATGGCCCTATCGCATAACTCCACCACCGCACTTCCCGAATGCGATACAAACAGGATGGTGGCGCCGCTTTCCTTGATTGCTTCGATCCGAGCGAAACATTTCCTTTGGAACAATTCATCGCCGACCGAAAGGGCCTCGTCGACAATGAGTATTTGCGGCTCGACATTGATTGCCACAGCGAATGCAAGGCGGACCATCATTCCACTGGAATAGGTTTTTACTGCCTGATCGATGAATTCGCCGATTTCTGCAAACGCCTCGATCTCACTGAAACGCGCATCGGTTTCCTCGCGACTCAAGCCGAGAACGGCTGCGTTCATATAGACGTTTTCACGCCCGCTGAACTCTGGGTTGAACCCAGACCCAAGCTCGAGTAGTGCGGCGATCCGTCCATTAGTGGTAATGGTCCCATGGGTAGGGTTAAGCGTGCCGCAGACCAACTGAAGCAGTGTTGATTTACCGCTCCCGTTGCGCCCAACGATCCCGACCGTCTCGCCTTTGCGTATATCAAAGGAAACGGCGTTCAGCGCCCAGAACTCTCTGAAATACTGCTTTCGATCTCGCGCCAGCATCTGAAAAAGGCGATCGCGAGGCTTGTCATAGATATGGAAACACTTGCTCAGGTCATGCACGGAAATAGCAAGTTCAGAGGACATCGGCGAAGCCCTTACGTGTCTTTTGAAACCACGCGAAACCCATATAAAAGAATAACAAGGCAGCGGCGTAGTGTTTTGCCATTCCCAACCAATTGGGCGTCTCTCCGAGAAAAAGAAGCCCTCGAACCGCTTCAATAGCAGGCGTCAGAGGATTGATAGAGAGCAGGTGCCGGTATTCTTCTGGCAAAGCTGTTATCGGATAGAAGATCGGAGAGAGAAACATCAGCACCGATGTAAGCAACCCGATGAACTGCCCAACATCACGAAGAAAAACACCTATCGAAGCGAGAAACCAGACAAGCCCAAGTATGAATAACATCAGAGGCAACAAGACGACAGGCAGCAGAAGCGCGGTTGCATGGATGTCACTGAAAAGTACGGCGTAAACAAGCAACCAGACACTAAGACTTACCAGAAAATGAAAAAGCGCAGATCCCATCACCACAAATGGCAATATCTCCAACGGAAACACGACCTTTTTTACATAATTAGTATTGGCAATGATGAGGTTAGGCGCACGCGTTACACAGTCGGCGAACAGATTGAATACGATCAGCCCTGCGAACAGCATCAAGGCAAATTCTGTTTTTGACTCGTTTGCTACGCTCCAGCGTGCCTGGAATACGACGCTGAACACGAACGTATAGACAGCCAGCATAAAAAGGGGGTTAAAGAACGACCACAACAATCCCATGATGGATCCGTGGTAACGCCCTATGACCTCCCGCTTGGAAAGCGCCAATATGAGCGAGCGGTTGCGGTAGAAACTGGCAGCCGCCTCACGTGGAGACAGTGAGAAGTGCTGCATCAGTCGAACACCTCGGCGTCGCGAAAGGCATCCCCGGCGCTGTCTTTTGCTGAAAGGGACGGTGTGAGGTCAACAGGCCAGTCGATTGCCAGATCCCCGTCGCTCCAGATGATGGAGCGTTCATACTCAGGTGCGTAGTAATTCGTAGTCTTGTAGAGAAACTCGGCGGTTTCCGAAAGCACAACGAAGCCATGGGCAAAGCCTTCCGGCACCCAAAGTTGGTGCTTGTTCTCGGCACTGAGAATGACGCCTACCCACTGACCAAAGGTCGACGAGCTGCGGCGGATATCCACGGCCACATCGAATACTTCGCCCTGGACGACACGCACCAGCTTGCCCTGCGGCTGTTGTACCTGGTAATGCAGCCCGCGCAGCACGTTTTTCACTGAGCGGGAGTGATTGTCCTGAACAAAGGAGACGGCCCGACCCACCGCCTCCTCGAACTGGCGCTGATTGAAGCTCTCGAAGAAAAAGCCGCGCTCGTCCCCGAACACACGCGGTTCCAGCAGAAGTACCTCGGGGATCGCCTGGGGGATCGCCTTCATCAATACACCCGCTCCGTCAGCA
>TARA_R100000541_G_scaffold11732_2_pt1 | contig 95891 bp, 93 predicted proteins | sample TARA_R100000541 | Tara Oceans TARA_R100000541 (sample SAMEA2621416) | marine metagenome | biome: marine biome (ENVO:00000447); feature: surface water layer (ENVO:00002042); material: "saline water (ENVO:00002010), including plankton (ENVO:xxxxxxxx)" | depth 5 m | reverse complement strand
GGCCGCCGTTATTGCTCCTCCCGACCGGGCCGTTGCGAATGAAGTTTCCCTGGGTACGGTTGGAAACCCTCTGCAGGTCGGTGCGGTTGTCGTCGAGAGCATCTGCAATTCGGTAATCGGCGCTGGCTTGTCGGGGTCACGAAGCGGAAGAAAGTCGCAGGGTCGTTCCTGACAAGTATGCTGTTGAAACCCAACCGGATTCCTATTCAGAACCCGCTTTCAACTCTTCCGGTGGATCGTCGGCAAAGGCCTGGGCTGGCCTCGTTGCTACCATCTCTCCTGAGTTCATCGCCCGCGACGGTCAGGTGCGCGCGGACAAGTGCTACAGTCGCGACAAGGTGATGAAGTAGATCAACGCTCGCCTTTAAGGAAATCAACGTAATTGGCACTGGCCGGCCCTGCCCGATCACGGCCTTCTCACGGACGGCCACTTTCGGCCATGTGCGGTCGTGATCTGATCACTCCAATAAACAAAAAGGCTCCATTACTGCCGGCCCAACCCAAGGAGAAAGCAGTGATTGATCATCTTGATCACCTCGTACTGACCGCCAACAATTTGGATGTCACTATCCGTTTCTACACCCAAGTACTCGGTATGCGCCTGGAGACCTTCGGTAACGGCCGCGTGGCGTTCTGCTTCGGGAACCAAAAGATTAACTTGCATTTGCGCGGCCAAGAGTTCGAGCCGAAGGCACACCTGCCTGTCCCTGGTGCCCTGGATCTGTGCTTCATCGCAAACCGGCCTCTAGATGAGGTGATTCAGCATCTGCAGCAGTTCGATTGGCCAATCGTCGAGGGGCCGGTGATGCGCACTGGCGCGACTGGGCCCATTCGTTCAATTTATCTGCGCGACCCGGATTTGAACTTAATCGAAATATCCGAGCCGGCTGCCTGAGCTGAACCTATTGTCTACCGTCTATAGATGCTTCTTTGCTGGTGTGCTTATCAGCAGTGGCGCTGCACCTGAGTCTGCCGAGTTCTGCAAGAGAACGAAACATAGTGGCTGCTTCTGGCCGAAATCAGCCCTTCGCCACGCGACGTAGCCCGCTGACCCTGACTTTATGACGAAGTCAGCTGGCCAAAATAGAACATCATCGACAACCGAAGATGAGCATAGCGATATCAGCGATACGTTTGAACCGCACGTTTGACAGCTCATGACCAGCCCGCCGCTAAATTTGAATAATTCTCACTATCATGTGTAGACTGGCCGCAACTAAATGCTACTGGATCATTGGCTATGCCCCAGGATTGCCGCAACCACCCGCTCGGCACCGAGCGCATCGAAGAGGAAAGCCATGACGGTGCGCAGCACATCGCGGCTGTAATGACGGATCGGCCACCCGGCCGGGCCGACGAAGAAATGCATGCCGATGTCGCCAGCCTGTACCGGGTAGCAGTCGCCGAGCGGATCGCGGCTTGGGTCGTAGCATTCCACGACGAACGCCGGGCGGCCCACGTGAAAGCCCAGGTAGGCCTGCAGGCCGTGCGTCGCGGCATCACGGTAGAAGTCGGCAGTCGCCGCGACACTCATGTTCTGCATGTTCCAGAAGTGCGCGTAGTCCATCTGGTACCAGAGTTGGATGAGTGCGACGTCTTCCTCAAGGCGCAGCGGGCGTAGGCCAAAGGCCGGGTTCAGCGCGGCACGTTTTCTCCAAGGCTCGATCAGCTCAGGCATGGCAGGCCTCCGGAGTTGCGCGGTGGCGACTGTCGACACCGAACCAGCCGCGGTCGATGGCGGCGGTCAGCAGCATGCCGGCCGCCGCGATGGCGAAGCTGGTGGGCACGCCAACCCAGTCGACCAGGTAGCCGGCGCTAAACGACGAGAGCAGCACGCCGAGGTTCTGGAAGAAGTTGGTCACACCGAAGTCGCGGGCATACATCGGCGGCGTGCTGACCTTGAACAGCGTGACTTCGAGCTTGACGATCACTTGGTAAAGTGCCCAGCCGTACAGGCAGCGCCCGAAAACGATCAGCCATAGCGATTCGCTCGCCTGCAGCGCCAACCCCACCGCGCCGAGAACGAGGTTGAGCAAGGTGTGGTCGACCCAGCGCGGCTGGCTTGCCATGCGGTGGCGCAGCGCCAAGGCGATCAGCGCAACGATGCCGGGAATGGCGAACACCATGCCGGTGAGCATCTGCTCGGCAATCCCCGTTCGCGACTCCCAGTACACCGTGAAGAATGGCCGCACAAGGTAGGCGCTGAAGTCGAACAGAAACATCAGCAGGCTCAGCTTGAGCAGGGCCGACAGCGCTTCTGGTGTTCGTCGCGGAGGCGGCGCGGCGCGTTCGGCTGAGTCTTCCGACAGCATACGCACTACCTGCCCGCTACGGATCAGGTAGATACAGAGCCCGAACTGAACGAGGTCACCCGCAGCCATCAGCGCCACACAAAAGCGTGGGCCCAATGCCTGCAGGGCCAGGCCACCCACCGCCGCACCGAAGATGGCGCCGATGTGGATCACCACGGATAGCAGCCCGATGGTGACGCTGTGCCGGTCGGCAGGCTCCAAACGCATGAGGTAGGGGAACATCAGCAGGTAGCTGGCCTTGGTCATGAACATCAGCATGGTCAGCAGCCAGTACGCCTCAACCGTTGGTGCCCAGATCGCCAGCAGGCAGAAAGCGGTGGCGGCCAGCTGCGTATAGGCCAGCAGATGCATGGTCTCGACGCGGCGCGCCATACGAGCCCAAACCGGCAACATGCACATCACGGCGATCGAGATCGCGGCAATGTAGGCACCGACGTGAGCCGAGCTGGTCAGCCCGTAGCGCAGCTCGAAGAACTGCGGGTAGAAGGCGATAAGGATCGAGTCGCTGATCACGCCAAAGGCGGACATGATCAGGATGGTGGTACGCAGCGTCACGAGCCGACAGCCTCACGCTCCAGCGCGACGAAGCCGCTGTCCTCGCTCGGCACGAAATCCTGAAACGCCGTGCGCGGCTCGCTCGGATAGGGATCGCGCCCGGTCAGCTCGGCCAGTAGGCGCCCGTTGCGATGGCAGGCCAGACCGAGGTCCGGGTTCGTGAGGCCGTGACTCTGCAGGCCAACGTTTTGCACGTAGATTTCGCGGTTGTGATGATCGATCGCCCAGCGCTTGGAAGACACGTACTGACCCTGGCCGTTCCAGCGGATGCGCTCGCGTATGCCCTCGATAAAATCCGGCACCTGGTAGCGATAACCGGTGGCAAAGACCACTGCATCGGTGCGGTGGCGGTAGCGCCTACCGAGCTGGGTGTGCTTGAAATCGAGGATCCAGCCGCGGCCGTCGTCAGCACGCCGACAGGCTTCCAGGGCCATGCAGGTGAGCAGGTACGTCGGTGGCGCGTCGCGGTGGCGGCGCTCGTCTAGCAAAGCGTAGAGACGTTCGATCAGCGATTGGTTGATGCCGTTGTAGATACTGCGCTGGTCGTCGAGCACCTCGGCCTTGGTCGCCAGGTCCAGGCCATAGAAATAGTCGCCGTATTCGGGAGTGATAAGTTCGAGGGTGAGCTTGGCGTCCTCCATCTGAAAGAAGCGCGGCGCACGGGTCACCCAGTTGAGCGTGTAGCCGTGACGCTCGGAGTCCTGTATCAGGTCATGGTAGACCTCCGCCCCGCTCTGCCCGCTGCCGATCACGGTGATGCTGCGCCCGGCTTGTAGGCGGGCGCGCTCGGCCAGGTAGCGGCTGCTGTGCACGAGCTGGAGGTAGTCCTCTGCGGCGCAGCAATCCGGAAGGCGCGGCACGCCGCCGATCCCGATCACCAGCTTGCGGGTCCGATAGCTGAACGAGGCACCGCCAGCTTTCTGACCGGAAACTTGGTACAGGCTAGTCGCCGCGTCGTGGCTGATGCCCTGCACCTCATGGCCGCAGCGCAGGTTATCCAGCCGAGAGGCCGCCCAACGGCAGTAGCGGTCGAACTCCTGGCGGTCGAGGTACCAGTTCTCGCGGATGTAGTAGGTATACAACCAGCCTTGCTGCTTGCAGTAATTGAGGTAGCTGAACGGGCTGGTGGGATCGGCCATCGAGACCAGATCGGCGAGGAAGGGGTTCTGCAATGTGGTGCCGTCGAGCAGCATGCCCGGGTGCCAGCTGAAATCGGGCTTGCGTTCGAGAAACAGGCTGCGCACGCCGGATAGCGGAGCCGTGAGGCACGCCAGCCCGAGATTGCAGGGGCCAACGCCAATGGCGATGAAATCGTAGGGCGAGTTGTTCATCCGCTAGCTTCTCCGCTGCACCACTAAGGTTAAGCGAAACTAGTGCTAATGATAATCATTGTCAAATATCAATTACTATTGTTTTGCGCCACCAAGATCAAGGTGATGCTGGCCCACCTGCAACAAAGCGTAGCGGTTGCAGGCAGCACGATGGAAAAGACCAAGAAAAGCTTCAGCGCCACGGCGGACAAGACCAGCCGCGTGAATGTACGCCTGGATGAAATGGTCAGCTCGGTAGGTCGCATCACGACCTCAGCGCACAGATCGTGGTCGCAGCAGAAGAGCAAAGCGCTGTTAGCGAGAAGATCAGCTAGAACATGGTCGCCCACTGTCATACGGTCGAATCGCTCGTCGCCAGCCGCGACACAGCGGTCGCGCCACTTTGGCCGGGCGAAGTTTGCCAGCCATCTTAGGAACGATTAGGAAGGTCGCCGGTCCGCCGGTTTTATCCGGTGTGCAGAACGGTAGAACAGATGGCTAATGTCACACCACGACGTACATTTTCCCCTGAATTCAAACGCGAGGCTGCCCGCCTTGGTGTGGTTTAGCGCTCCAGCCATACCGAGGCCTGCAGTTCGTAGGGCAACGTGGATTCGGCATTGCGTCGCTGGGTTAAACAGCTCCAAGACAAGCGTCAAGTCGTCCAGCCGAAAAACAAGGCGCTGTCACCCGAACAGCAGAAGCTCACGCTTTCAGAACTACTGCGATCTCTAGGTTTTTGATGCGCTTGGCCAGGAACACATTGTCACTGACGTCTCGATCAAGCATGTCGCAGACCGCATAGGCCAGCCCATCGCAGATGGGTGAGAGCGAGTGCTGGGGCCTGACCACTAAAGGTCTTGGCGTCTCGGTACAGCTTGCCGAGCTTATCGGACACGCTAAATGCGAACTGGATGTCGTCCATATCTTCCATGACTGTCAAAAAGGGCGCTGGGGGCCATGAGGATTAGCTGGAATCTGCAGCTATGGCAGCATCACCGGACGCCGCCAGAAAGCCAGAGCACTGTGCTCACAGTTGCCAGCGTTTCAGAACACTCGTCGCAGCCCCTCTGGTGAAGGACTGATTTATTCTGTGTAGCTCACGTCAGGTTTGTTGGAGACACAGGGGATGAATCGCCCCAAGTGTAATAGAGGAAGTAGTGAGAGGCATCTCTTGGCCTTAGTCAGCCATTGCACTGCCGCTCTTGGCCCTCTGGAGTCGAATGTTGCACTGCGGCTTGAAGGTCATCGGCAGGAGTACTAGGTTCGCTCCACTACGCTATAGCAAGTTGTCTCGATAGTCGCTGAGCGTCACAGTGTTTCCATCCAGCCAGACTCATGGGGTCCGAGATGGAACATTCATCGCCCACATCCAGCGCTTCAAGCTCCGAAAGCAGCCAGCCTCTTCCGACGCCTGGCACGGAAGCCTACGAGGCACTGCCGCAGTTTGTGCAGCAAAGCCCCCTGCCCTTTCGGCGGACAATTAGGCGACACGAACTGAGACAAATCATTCCGTTGTCCGAAACGACAATCTACGAAATGGAGCGCCGTGGCGAGTTCCCTCGGCGGTTCAATCTGACTCCGCGGTGTGTAGTGTGGGACTTAGCCGAAGTCGAAGCCTGGATCGAGGAGCGTAAGCAGGCGCCTCGTAGAGACGTCAGTGGCCCTGATGTCCGATTGCGGAAAACCCGCCCGGTCCGGGCGGGTTCAAATAAAAGCTGAGCTGATTCTCGCCTCAACCAACCAGAGCCTCGAGCTCCTCAGATGCCGAGCGAGACAGGCGGCGACTCTCCTTGGCCAGATTGACCTGCAATGCTACTCGCGCCACCTCCAGCACATCCCTGGCTAGCGAGTAATTGCCCTTGGCTTGCAACCACGCCAGCACATCCGCCAGATGCCATATCGACGCATTGCCCTCATGCACCGGTGTCGGAAAACTGCCTGGGTTGGCGAGCATCAACTTTCGCATGTTCTGTCGTGAGACCCCAGCCAGTTCGGCCACATCGGTAAGGCCCACCAGATCCGGAGCGACCTCTATCAGCCTGGCCAAGGGCACAGCCCTACGCACATCCGCCAGTGCACTGCGCACTGCCGCATCAGCGCTGTCAGCCTCGCGGGTAAACTCCAGCGCCAGCCGTCCTGGTTGACCAATGCCGACAAGAGCATCGTCGCAGCCAGCGTCGCCAAGACGCTCGACTAGCACCTCCGGGTCCTGATCATCTTCGCCAAGTTGGTATTTCAGCGTAAATATGTATTCCATAGGCCTACTCCTCTGCATCGTCGGCGCCTTTCTGCGATTTACGATGCGTGGTGCAGTTATCCACGACGCGCCTTAAGGCGCGTGCGTGGTTATTCGGGTTCTTCGGCGTGCTCCAGACGCTGGTGATGCAGAACTCGCCGCAGCGACATTCTTCGTCATTGTAGGGACAATAAATCCGGCCCCAAGCGTGGCTTCCGCCAACCTCTATGCGCCACCCCTGGCCTTCGGCATGCCTAAGCGCTTCTTCGACCTCCTTCTTTGGGTGCGATGGACGTTTCACTGCGCGTCTCCAGTATTCTTGGGATTCGCCAGGTTGTCAACTGACAACCTGGCGAAGACGTTTTAGACGGCGGAACTCAAAATCGGCATGGGCGTTTCGTCCGGTGTTAACTTCGGCACATGCGTCCGGCCATCAATCCAGGCATCGATCATGTCGGCCCACTCCTGCAGCATGTGGCGCCGCTGCTCAGCGTATTCGGCCTTGTTATAGACCGATCGGGACGAACGCCCATCCTCGTGAGCCAGGCACTTTTCAATCCAGTCGCCGTTGAACCCGACCTCATTGAGGAGTGTGGAACCTGTCCTACGAAGGTCATGAACGGTGAACGGGGCCAGAGGCAACCCTGCCTCCTTGGCACGCGACGCGATAAGTTGGGTGATCCGGTTCAACGTCGCGTGCGACATGCAGCGATGGATGTCATAGCGCGAGGGCAGTACATATCTCGAGCCTGCGGCACAGGTGTGCAACGCCACGAAGATGTCCAAAGCCTGACGCGACAGGTAGACCACGTGCGGATTACGCCCCTTCATCCGCTCTTTGGAGACCGTCCAGGTGGCGTTCTCGAAGTCCACCTCGTTCCAGGTCGCCTGGGTCAGCTCGCTCTTACGCACCAAGGTAAGCAGCACCAGACGCAACGCCAACCGAATGGTGGGGTACGCGGCGATGGACTCGAGCTGGTGAAACGCCAAACGAATCTCGGTAGGGGTCAGTGCCCGATCTTTTGGCGCGAAAGTGGCGATCGAAGCGGCCTTCACGTCATCGGCCGGATTCTCGACCTTCTCCCCATGGAGGATGGCGAACGCGAAAACCTGCTTAACGATGTCGCGAATGTGAACGGCAGTGGCCGGCGCTCCGCGCGCCTTAACCTTGGTGCAAAGTGCGCGCAGATCGTCAGGGGTGATTTCTGTCAGGAGCCTGTTCTCGAAGACCGGCAGAATGTCGCGGTCGACGATGCTCTTACGCATCGACCGCGTGCTGTCGGCCATTCGTGCATCGGCCAGCCAACGCTTCAGCATGTCGCCAAATGACTTGGTTGCCGTGAGCCGCCGCTTGGCCCTCTGCTTTTCAAGAGCAGGCGAAATGCCCTGAGCAATCTGGCGCTTGGCATCCAGCAACTTTTCGCGTGCCAAGGCCAACGAAATACCCGACGGCCCATATTGTCCGATGGTCAGCGTTTCTCGGCGTCCGTTGAGACGGTAATCGTAGCGAAAGGTGACGGTACCGCCGGGCGATACCGTCACGTACATGCCATCGCGGTCGGAAGCCTTGTAGGGCTTGGCTTTGGGCTTGAGTTTGCGCAGTGCAGTGTCGGTCAGCATCGAGGTTTTTCCTCCTATTCATGACGGCTTTTACCGTCAAGGGTCAGGAGACCTGCTGATGCCGGGAAAGCCGCATGACAGCAGCTTTCCGGAGGAGAGATTTACCGTCAAAGACCGTTTTGGTCTCGATAGTAAACGGGAGGGTCCGAATCCGGCCTTCGATTCTTACCGTTACCCATACCGCCAAAACATTCCGCTGCCTGGCGATAGTGTCCGATAGCTACCGTGACGTATATATTGATAAATCAATACGTTACAGCTTCTTATCGATGGGTACCGATAGTCCTCGAAGGACCTGATTTCACTCCCACTCGATGGTTGCTGGCGGCTTGCTTGACACGTCGTAAGTGACGCGCGAGATGCCTTCGATTTCGTTAATGATGCGGTTGGAGACCTTCTCCAGCAGCTCATACGGCAGATGCGCCCAGCGCGCGGTCATGAAGTCGATGGTTTCCACCGCACGCAGCGCGACGACCCAGGCGTAGCGGCGGCCGTCGCCGACCACACCCACCGACTTGACCGGCTGGAACACTACGAAGGCCTGGCTGGTCTTGTGGTACCAGTCGAAGTTGCGCAGCTCCTGAATGAAGATGTGGTCAGCGCGACGCAGCAGGTCGGCGTATTCCTTCTTCACTTCGCCGAGGATGCGCACGCCCAGCCCCGGGCCCGGGAACGGATGGCGATAGACCATATCGTACGGCAGACCGAGTTCGAGACCGATCTTGCGGACTTCATCCTTGAACAACTCGCGCAGCGGCTCGACCAGCTTGAGGTTCATTTCCTCCGGCAGGCCACCGACGTTGTGGTGGGACTTGATCACGTGCGCCTTGCCGCTCTTGGCACCGGCGGACTCGATCACGTCCGGGTAGATGGTGCCCTGGGCGAGGTACTGAATATTGTCGAGCTTGCTGGCCTGGGCATCGAAGACGTCGATGAAAGTACGGCCGATGATCTTGCGCTTCTTCTCCGGATCGGCTTCGCCAGCGAGGTTGTCGAGAAACTGAGCTTCAGCGTCGGCGCGGATCACCTTAACGCCCATGTTCTCGGCAAACATCGCCATCACCTGATCGCCTTCGTGCAAGCGCAGCAGGCCGTTGTCGACGAATACACAGGTCAGCTGATCGCCAATGGCCTTGTGCAGTAGCGCCGCGACCACCGACGAATCCACGCCGCCGGACAGGCCCAGCAGCACGTTGGCCGAACCGACCTGATTGCGAACCTGTTCGACCAGATCGTCAACGATGTTGGACGGCGTCCATAGCGCTTCGCAGCCGCAGATTTCCAGAAGGAAGCGCGACAGGATGCGCCCGCCCTGGCGGGTGTGGGTGACTTCCGGGTGGAACTGCACGCCGTAGTAGCGGCGGTCATCGTCGCCCATCGCAGCAATCGCGCAGCTCGGGGTGCTGGCAAGGATACGGAAGCCAGCCGGCAAGTCGGTAACCTTGTCGCCGTGGCTCATCCAGACGTCGAGGCCAAACACGCCGTCATCATCCATATGGTCTTCGATACCGTCGAACAGCTTGGACTTGCCAACCAGATCGACGCGCGCATAGCCGAACTCACGCTCATCTGAACCCTGGACCTTGCCACCGAGCTGCTCGGACATGGTCTGCATGCCGTAGCAGATGCCGAACAGCGGTACGCCGAGATCGAACACTGCCTGCGGGGCGCGCGGGCTGCCTTCGGCATGCACCGACTCCGGGCCGCCAGCGAGGATGATGCCGCGCGGCGCGAAGGCGCGAATGTCCTCATCCGGCATATCGAACGGATGCAGTTCGCAGTAGACGCCGAGTTCGCGCACGCGACGGGCGATCAGCTGGGTGTACTGCGAGCCGAAATCCAGGATCAGGATGCGGTGAGCGTGAATGTCTTGATGGGCCATTTTTTTCCCCTGGGAAAAACGGCTGAAGGCTGAACGCAAGCAGCTGAACGAGGCATTGCTCATCCAACCGCTCGGCGATCAGCCTCCAGCGACAGAAATATCAACCAACCCGGTAGTTGGGCGCTTCCTTGGTGATCTGCACGTCATGCACGTGGGACTCAGCCATGCCAGCGCCGGTGATGCGCACAAACTGCGGATGGGTACGCATGTGATCGATGGTCGCGCTGCCGGTGTAGCCCATGGAGGCGCGCAGGCCGCCCATCAGCTGGTGGATGATCGCAGCCAGCGAGCCTTTGTAAGGCACACGCCCTTCGATGCCTTCCGGCACCAGCTTCTCGGCACCAGCAGAGGAGTCCTGGAAGTAACGATCCGAGGAACCCTGCGCCTGGGACATGGCGCCGAGCGAGCCCATGCCGCGGTAGGCCTTGTAGGAACGGCCCTGGAACAGTTCGATTTCGCCTGGGGCTTCTTCGGTACCGGCGAACATCGAGCCCATCATCACGGCATTGGCGCCAGCGACAATGGCTTTCGACAGGTCACCGGAGAAACGGATGCCGCCGTCGGCGATCATCGGCACGCCGGTGCCTTCAAGTGCGGCGGAGACGTTAGCGATGGCGGAAATCTGCGGCACACCAACGCCGGCGACGATGCGCGTGGTGCAGATCGAGCCTGGGCCGATACCGACCTTGACCGCATCGGCTCCCGCCTTGACCAGATCCAGCGCGGCTTCGGCGGTGGCGATGTTGCCGCCGATGACCTGGACCTGCGGGAAGTTGTCCTTCACCCAGCGCACGCGATCGAGCACGCCGCGGGAATGGCCGTGCGCGGTGTCGACCACGATCACGTCAACGCCTGCAGCTGCCAAGGCCTCGACACGCTCGGCAGTGTCGGCGCCGGTGCCGACTGCAGCACCAACACGCAGGCGCCCCTGGTCGTCCTTGGATGCCAGCGGATAGGTCTTGGCCTTCTCGATATCACGGAAGGTCACCAGGCCACGCAGGTGGAAGTTGCCGTCCACCACCAGCATCTTTTCGATGCGATGTTCATGCAGCTTGGCTTTGATTTCCTCGAGCCCCGTGCCTTCCTGGACGGTGATCAGCTTTTCCTTCGGCGTCATGATTGCGGCAACCGAATCACCGACGTTCGGCGTGAAGCGCAGGTCGCGGCCGGTGACGATACCCACCAGCTCCTTGCCCGACACCACGGGGAAGCCTGAGAACCCGAGTTCACGCGCCTTGCGCAGCAGCTCGCTGATCTTGGTTTCGGGGGTCACGGTCGCCGGATCGTGAACAATGGCCGTTTCGTGGCGCTTGACCTTGCGCACCTCTGCAGCCTGCTGCTCGACATTCATGTTCTTGTGAATGATGCCGATCCCACCTTCCTGCGCCATGGCGATGGCCAGGCGGGCTTCGGTGACGGTATCCATTGCCGCCGAAACAAGGGGAATGTTCAGCTCGATTTCGCGGGTCAGGCGGGTCTTGAGGCTGACATCCTTCGGCAGGACCTCGGAATATCCCGGGATCAGGAGAACATCATCGAAAGTCAGGGCTTCTTGGCTGATACGCAGCATGGCGGGGGCTCCCAGGCGGGAAAAAGGAAGCGCGGCATTATACCCACGCACACCATTACGCTCAATGCGGTTGTGCGGTCTATCGCGTGCAACCCGCTTCGCCCAGCCCCACAAATGACTGACCGGTCACGCCTCTACATCCACTACCGCAACCGCGAACCCCAACCGTGCAGCGAACTCGTCAAGAAATGGTTGGCTGAATACTGCCTCTCCCCAACCGTTGAAAATAAAGCCGAGATTGGAGAAGCCGCAGGCTGGGATGAACAGAAAGCCGTTTATGTCGTCCTCATGTCCGCATTCCGGACAGGTGAAGGTATCGGTCTGCGCGGGCATCCACTCATCGAGACTTTCAAACAGTGCTTCGCCGATTTCGCGGCGACACTCGGGGCATCCCGCCTCCTCGGCGAAGTCACGCGTTGGGGTATAGATGCAGCGTTTGGAAACCACCTCCAAGCCATTGATCGCCTGGCCGAACGGCAAGCGATCCGGGTGCAGCACGACGCTGCGCGCGCCCGGTCCGATCGCATATCCCATACCGCCAACGCCACGACCGCAGGTGGTGGGCAGCGCCTCGACGACACGTCGCTCGGCGAGCCAGCGCAAGATCATCCGCGCCTTGGCTTCATGGCCGAGAAACGTTGAAATGCGCGGCACGACGATAGCTTGACTGTGGCTCATGACTGGCTCGAAAGGAGGTGACGAAAGCGGCGCAGCTTAATCTGTACTTTGCTCAGGTCAACGACGGGGCGTCGGCTGCTGTCTGTTCGGTCATACACTGCAGCGCCCCCCAGCGAACTTTTCCCTTATCATCCCCGACATGCTCAAAGATCCTTTCCAACGCCTTAACCTCGACCGCGATGTGCTGACCGTCAGCCAGCTCAACGGTCGTGCGCGGCTGCTTCTTGAAGACGTGTTCGCCCAGGTTTGGGTCGAAGGCGAAATATCAAACCTGGCCAAGCCAGCGTCCGGCCACATCTATTTCACGCTCAAAGACAAGAACGCACAGGTCCGCTGCGCGCTGTTCCGACAGAACGCCCTGCGTGTGCGCCAGGCGTTGCGCGACGGCCTGGCGGTCAAGGTGCGCGGCCGGGTGTCCTTGTTCGAGGGCCGCGGCGACTATCAGCTGATCCTCGACAACGTCGAACCGGCCGGTGATGGCTCGCTGCGCCTGGCCTTCGAGGCGCTAAAAGAAAAGCTCGATGCCGAGGGCCTGTTTGACGCCGCCGGCAAGCGCGCCCTGCCCGCCCACCCGCAGCGTATCGGCATTGTCAGCTCGCCCACCGGTGCGGTGATCCGCGACATCATTTCCGTGTTCCGCCGGCGGGCCCCGCATGTCGCCCTGATGCTGGTGCCGACTCCTGTCCAGGGTCGCGAGGCAACAGCGCAGATCGTCCGCGCGCTTGAACTGGCCGACCGTGGCGGCTTCGACGCGCTGATCCTGGCGCGCGGCGGTGGCTCGCTGGAGGATCTCTGGTGCTTCAACGAAGAAGTGGTTGCGCGCGCCGTGGCGGCATGCGAGACGCCAATCGTCTCCGCCGTCGGCCATGAAACAGATGTCTCCATTGCCGACTTTGTCGCCGATGTGCGTGCCCCCACGCCTTCTGCCGCTGCCGAACTCCTGGCACCCAGCAGCGCTGACGTGCGCCAGCGACTGGAAGGGCTGCGCCAGCGTCTATTGCTGCGCATGCGCGACCGACTGCACCGCGATGCCACGCGCCTGGAAGGGCTGATGCGTCGCCTGCGCCACCCTGGAGAGCGCCTGCAACAGCATGCCCAACGCATCGACGATCTGGAGCAGCGGCTGTTGCGCGGTATCGACCGTCGCCTCTGCGCCGGGCAGGAACGCCTCGCCCGCCTCGAGACTCGCCTGGCCGGGCAACACCCTGGGCGAAACCTGACCCTGCTGCGCCAACGTCTGGATCACCTGTCCAGCCGGCTGCCGCGCGCAATGCAGGATACCCTCAAGGGCCATCGCCAACAGCTACAGGGGCTGGCGCAGACCTTGAACGTGGTCAGCCCGCTCGCCACGCTGTCACGTGGCTATAGCATCCTGCTCGACGAGCGCGGCCAGGCGATTCGACGCGCGGATCAGACCCAGCCCGGCCAACGGCTCAAGGCACGCCTCGGCGAGGGCGAACTGGACGTCAGAGTCGAAGACAACCACCAGACGCCGGTCACCTTGTCACTGCTGGACTAACCCACTTCTGCTCAGGACTCCCATGCGCTTTGCCCTAACCTTGCTGCTCTGCCTCACGCTTCCCGCCCACGCCGAAGGTTTTCTCACCCGTTTGCTCAACAAGCCCGTACCCGGCGGCGTAGCGGTCATCGACCTGGGCAACGACGCCAGCGCCCCCACAGCACGCTACGACGGCAAGCCGGTGCTGGTGCTGCGTGAAGATGACCAGCGCTGGATCGCTGTCGTCGGCATCCCGCTGACGGTCAAGGCGGGCCAGCAAACGCTGGAGGTCAACAGCCAGGCACAGAGCTTTCGAGTCGAGCCACGCAATTACCGCGAGCAGCACATCACGCTGAAAAACCAGCGACAGGTCAATCCGAATCCTGATGACCTCAAGCGCATCGAGCGCGAGCTGGCCGAGCAAACCCGTGCCTACCGGCAGTTCAGCCCCCGCCAACCCAGCAACCTGTTGTTCGACAAGCCGGTCAACGGCCCGCTGTCCTCGCCGTTCGGCCTGCGCCGTTTCTTCAACGGAGAAGAGCGCAATCCCCATTCAGGCCTCGATTTCGCCGCCAAGACCGGCACGCCGATCAAGACTCCCGCCGCCGGCAAGGTGATTTTGACGGGTAATTACTTCTTCAATGGCAAGACTGTGTTCGTCGATCACGGACAGGGACTGATCAGCATGTTCTGTCACCTGTCACAGATAGACGTAACGGTCGGCGACGAACTGTCCCGCGGTGCCGTGCTCGGCAAGGTCGGTTCCACCGGCCGGGCCACGGGACCGCATCTACACTGGAACGTCAGCCTCAACGATGCACGGGTCGATCCGTCGATCTTCATCGGTGCGTTCAAACCCTGAACCAACAAGGATCCCCCTATGCTCATCAATGTGCAGGACTCGACGCTCGTCATCATCGACATCCAGGAACGGCTATTCCCGTCCATCGAAGGCCACACCGCGTTGGCTGAGCACAGCGCCTGGCTGATCCAGGTAGCCCAGCGCGTCGGTGTTCCGGTACTGATCACCGAGCAATACAGCAAGGGCCTCGGCCCGACGATCGCAACCCTGCGTGACGGTGTGAGCGACGACGCAATCATCGAGAAGCTGCATTTTTCCGCCGCGCGCGACGGCGAGCTGTTCAAGCGCCCCGGTGGCGAGCGCAAGCAGTTCATCATCAGCGGCATCGAAACCCATATCTGCGTGCTGCAGACGGTGCTCGACCTGCTGGCTCGCGGTCATCAGGTGTTCGTCGTTGAAGAAGCGGTCGGCTCGCGCCGCGCCAGTGACAAGGCGCTTGGCCTGGCGCGCATGCAGCAGGCCGGTGCCAGCATCGTCTCTCGAGAAATGGTTGCCTTCGAGTGGATGGAACAGGCCGGGACCGACCTGTTCCGCTCGATCAGCCGCGAATTCATTCGCTGAGAGGAACACCCCCTGGCACGCGGTTGTGGTTCGACGCCAACTGACGGAGCGGCACGATGCAGGAAGAAATGAAGGTCTGGCTGGAATGGCTGGGCGAGCATGCCGAACTGGAGACGCTGGTCGCCAGCGCGGCGCTGATATTTGCGGCCTGGCTGGCCAACTGGGTGGTCAAGCGCATCCTGGTGAGCGGTCTGTACAAAATACTGCGCAGCACTCGCGAAACTCAGCTGCAGGACTTCGGCATCATTCGCCGGTTGTCCAACATCGTGCCGGCACTGGTGCTGTCGATTGGAGTAAATGCCGTTCCGGGCCTTCCGGAAGCAGCCGTCACCGTTGTACGCAATGTCTGCGGTGGTTTCATCGTGCTGACCATTGCCCTCGCTTTGGGTGCGTTGCTGGACATCATCAACATGATGTACCAGCGTCGGGCCGATGCGCATGTGCACCCCATCAAGGGCTATCTGCAGGTGATCAAGATCGTGCTGTACGCGGTCGCCACCATCCTCATCATCGCCACCCTGATTGACCGCTCACCGCTGATCCTGCTGTCCGGCCTCGGGGCCATGGCGGCGGTCCTGATGCTGATTTTTCAAGACACCATTCTTTCATTAGTGGCCAGTGTGCAGATCACCTCCAACGACCTGATCCGAGTGGGCGACTGGGTGGAAATGCCGCAGCTCAACGTAGACGGCGATGTCATTGATATTGCCCTGCATACGGTGAAGGTGCAGAACTGGGACAAGACCGTAAGCAACATCCCGACCAAGCGTTTTATCAGCGATTCGTTCAAGAACTGGCGAGGCATGCAGGAAAGCGGCGGGCGGCGAGTCAAGCGCAGCCTGTTTCTGGATCAGCAAAGCGTGCACTTTCTGAGTAGCGAAGAATGTGAGCATCTGCATCGCTTCAATCTGCTGGATGAGTACCTCACCGAGAAACGCCGTGAGATCGATGCGTGGAATGCCAAGCTCGAGGAGCGCGGCAAGGAGCCGGTGAATACTCGACGGATCACGAATATCGGCAGTTTCAGAGCGTACGTGGAACGCTATCTGCGCAGCCATGGCGGTATCCATCAGGGTATGACGTTGATGGTGCGCCAGCTCAGCCCCACCGCTGACGGACTGCCTCTGGAAGTCTACTGTTTCACCAACACCGTGGCCTGGACCCAGTACGAGGCTATCCAGTCAGACATCTTCGACCACCTGCTGGCGATCCTGCCTGAGTTCGGTCTGCGCGTGTTCCAGCACCCGAGCGGTGCGGATATGCGCGAGGGCTATGGCTCGGTCAGCCAGTTATTCAGCCGACCGATACCCGAGCCGCTCCAACCCGGCGACAATCGCAACGAAAGCCAGTCCCGGCACGGTTGATCGTCCGAGCAGTGAAGCATCAGGCCGTGATGTTCACCGCCCAGACGAAAGCCGTCAGAAGCTCATGTCGAGCCGCGCCCAATAGGTGCGGCCCGGCTCATTGACGCGACGGGTTGCGTCAAGCCCGTAGTCGGCGAAGCCTGCGCTGCCAGCCAGGTTGAGGTGCTCGCTGTAGGCTTTGTCCAGCAAATTGTCGACACCGGCGCTGAGCTTGAAATGCTGGTCCAAACGATAAGCAGCGTTGACCGCCAGCACACCGAAGCCGGCACTCTCGTCGAAGTCCTTGCCAACCACGGTGCCCTGATTTTCAGCGACCCGCCCTTGTGAAGCGACTACCCGCCAGAGCCCGCTGGTGCTCCAGTTTTCACGTTCATAAGTCACCCCGAGACGCCCTTCCAGCGGCGGAATCTGCGGCATGGCACGGTCATCGCTGCGGTTCTTGCCCCAGGCGTAGGCCAGACTTGCGTCGCCTTTCCAGTTGCGATTGAAGCGGTAGCTTGCGCCCAGCTCGCCACCGGCGATGGTGGCGTCAATGTTGCTCACCTCGGCGCGAAGCATGCCGGGCATCACCCCAGGCACATAGCTGAACAGAATGTAGTCTTCGACCAGACCGGCGTACGCGGAAACCCAGGCTTGCAGCGGGCCCTTGGCGTACTGCAGGCCGACATCAAGCTGCGTGGTCTTCTCCGGCCGAACAGAGTCGAACGGCTGTACCGTGCCGACCGGCCCTGGGTTGGAGACGAACAGTTCCCAGTAATCAGGGAACCGCTCGGCATGGCCGAGGCCGGCATATCCGGTCACCGGCATCCCGGAGATTTCTTTTTCGTAGCGCATGAAGCCGCTGTAAAGCGTGTCACGCCGAGTGTCTCCGGCGCTGGGATTGGTCCAATCCTGACTGACCGGCATGCCCATCATGTTTTTCAGCGTCGGATGATGGCTGTTGAAGAATGCACGCTCATCGGTCGCTTCGTGCAGATCCAGGCGCAGACCGCTGATGACTTTCTCGCGCTCGCTGAGCTGCCAGGTCAGCTCGCCGAATAGGCCGTAGCTGTGCAGGACGGCATCCGGCACCCAGGGCAGCGAGTCGCTATCCGCCGCCGCTACCATCTGATTGACCGCACCGGTCGGACTCATGACCTTGCGATGTTCACTGCGCTGCGCATCAATGCCGGCCTTTACCTCGACGTCGGTCCATTGCCAGGTGCCGACCAGGCGGCCACCGAGCGTGCGCCTGTCGACCCGCGACAGGGTCGGCTTTGTCATCATCATCGTCGGGACGAAGTCGCGCAGGCTGTAGTTGTCCATGATGTGATCGGCGTAGTTGTAATAAACCTGCGCCTCCAGCCCGTAAAAGGTCTCGCCGATACTGGTCTTCTCGAAGCGCAATCCGAGGCTTTCACGTTGAAACTGGCTGCCGTCCATGCCTCGTCCAGCATAGCGGGCGAAGCCGTCTCCGCGGCCAGCGGTCAGCTCGACCAAGGTATCCGCATCCGGCACCCAGCCTAGCGCGATGTCGGTGTTCCACTTGTCATAGCGCGACGGCACTGTATCGCCGTTGCCGTCCGCGTAGTCATCAGCCTGCGAGCTGTTGGCCATCAGCCGCGCGTAGCCCTGCGTGCTACCCACGGCGGCATCGAGGTTGCGGTCGAAGCGGCCATTGGAGCCAGTCAGCAGACTGGCGTTGAGGCGATAATCGGGCTCGCTGAACTGCTCCGGTTCACGCTCGAAGAGCACCGTAGCGGCCGAAGCGCCTGGCCCCCAGAGCACGGTCTGCGGCCCTTTGATGACCGTCAGCTTGTCGAACGTGTCCGGACTGATATAGGAGCTCGGCGAGTCCATGCGATTCGGGCAGGCACCCAGCATCTCGCCGCCATTGCTGAGTAGCTTCAACCGCGAGCCGAACATCCCTCGGAAAACGGGATCACCGTTCACCCCGCCGTTGCGCACCGCCGAGAACCCCGGAATGGTTTTCAGGTAATCGGCGCCGTCGCTGGCCGGCATCGGCTGACGGGGGATCTTCGGATCGGTGACCACCGTCAGCGGGGACTGCTGCGCCACCCCGGTGACGACCATGGGAGTGAGCTGGATCGGCGACCTGGGGTCCGCCTCGGCGGCCATGCTCTGGGCTGCGACGGCGCCAAGCAGCGCGACGTGCGCCAAGTGCCAGCGCAGGCGCAACGGACGGAGGGAAAAGTCGCCGGGCAGGCGTGAGGCTACCGCCCGTGCAGGGGTGATTCTGGACATATGGATCTTCCACTTCTGAAATGTAGGAGAAACCGCGCGCTGGCGGCTCGGAAATCAGCCGTGGAGTACTGGTGGTGCCCGCGCATGCCCGCCAGTAAGGCGCGGCATGGCCGGCAGTGGCGGTTGCGCACTCAGCCGTGCAAAAGAAGGCGAGAAATAAGGCAGGGCCGGCGCGAAGGACAGCACCAGTGGCGGACTCAGCGTCAGCAGCTCACAGTAACCACAGAGGTCAAGCGAGGCGAGCCAGGCCGGCTGGCCAACCGAGCCCGAAGTTGTATGCGCCTTTGGCGCATGGCCCTGTGCCTGGTGATGATGCTGGTGGGCGACTGATGCCGCTGTAGCGGACTGGGCAGGCCCAAGCTGCGAAGCTGAATAGAGCGGACCCACATGAATCATCAGCATGGCAAAAAGGCCAAGCCAGAGATCCGCTGTGAAATGTCCTCTACGTCTCACGAAAATCCTGCCGTGGAGCGGCTACTACTCGTCGTGGCCGGATGATCGCATGCTGCAGGGCTAAGGGTGACTGCGACACGGGGCCGCAATTTCGTTGCGCAATCGACCGTCAATTACTTTAACGAGTCGAAATATATCTCCCTCAAATAGTCATTTATTAGTGGTTTTCACCATTTTCTCGGAGAGAGTTGCAATCCAATACGCACGAGCCCTACATTCGGAAACATAGAACCGCATCGACCTGCTCTGCCCTCCCCAATTTGCGCCGCGCTTTGGGGAGCTGCTCAAGGAAATCGCCATGACAATGCTCAAAGATCCTTCAAACAAATACCGCGCCTTTCCGGTGATCAACCTGCCTGACCGTACCTGGCCATCGCAGACCATTACCCAGGCGCCGATCTGGCTGAGCTCCGACCTGCGCGACGGCAACCAGTCGCTGATCGAGCCGATGGACGCGGGCAAGAAGATGCGCTTCTTCAAGACGCTGGTTCAGGTCGGCCTGAAGGAAATTGAAGTGGGCTTTCCCTCCGCATCGCAGACCGACTTCGATTTCGTTCGCGAGCTGATACAGGGTGGACACATTCCGGATGACGTCACTATCCAGGTGCTGACTCAGGCCCGCGAAGACCTCATCACTCGCACCTTCGAGTCGCTCAAGGGCGCCAAGCAGGCCATCGTCCACTACTACAACGCAACCGCGCCGAGCTTCCGCCGCATCGTCTTCAACCAGGACAAGGCCGGTGTAATCAACATCGCCGTTAACGCCGCGCAGGTGGTCAAGCGCCTGGCCGATGCCGCGCCGGAGACCGACTGGCGCTTCGAATATTCGCCAGAGGTGTTCAGTTCCACCGAGACCGACTTCGCCGTCGAAGTGTGCAACGCGGTCATCGAGGTGTTTCAGCCGACGCCAACGAAGAAGCTGATCCTCAACCTGCCCGCCACCGTCGAGGCCGCGACGCCGAATATCTATGCCGATCAGATCGAATATTTCGGCCGCAAGATCAACAAGCGCGACAGCGTGTTGATCAGCCTGCACACCCACAACGACCGCGGCACGGGCGTTGCTGCCACCGAATTGGGCCTGATGGCCGGTGCGGATCGCGTCGAGGGCTGCCTGTTCGGTAACGGCGAGCGCACCGGCAACGTTGATCTGGTCACCGTTGCGCTGAACATGTACAGCCAGGGCGTTGATCCGCAGCTGGACTTCTCCGACATCGACGCATTGCGCAAGGTAGTCGAAGAGTGCAACCAACTGCCGGTCCATCCGCGCCATCCCTATGTCGGCGATCTGGTCCATACGGCCTTCTCCGGCTCGCACCAGGACGCGATCCGCAAGGGCTTCAGCCAGCAGGATCCGAACGGCGTCTGGGAAGTGCCCTACCTGCCGATCGACCCGGCCGACATCGGCCGCAGTTACGAGGCGGTGATTCGGGTCAACAGCCAGTCCGGCAAAGGCGGCATCACCTACCTGCTGGAGCAGGAGTACGGCATCAGCCTGCCGCGCCGCATGCAGATCGAGTTCAGCCAGGTGGTGCAGCGCGAAACTGATCGTCTCGGCCTGGAAATGAGCGCCAAGCAGATCTACGCGCTGCTCGAAAGCGAGTACCTGCAGGCTACGGCGCCGTATGCGCTGAAGAGCCACCGCTTGCAGGAAGAGAACGGCACCAGCGCCGTCGACGTGGAGGTCGCCACCGAAGGCGAGATCATGCACTGGCGCGGTATCGGCAAGGGCCCGCTGGAGGCGCTGGTTGCCGGCTTGCCGGTCAAGCTGGAGATCATGGACTACCACGAGCACTCGATCGGCGCTGGCAGCAATGCACGCGCAGCAGCCTATATCGAGGTTCGTCTGGACGGCGAACGCCCGCTGCACGGCATCGGGATTGACGAGAACATCACCACCGCAAGTATCCGTGCGCTGTTTAGTGCCCTGAACAGAGCCTTGCGCGAAGCAACATCCAAAGCCGCCTGAGGCCAGACGGCGAGCCCGGACCGGACTCGCCGTCCCCGCACCACCCGCGGAAGCATTGAGCACACCCCCCCCTGAGCGCCGCTCCCGTCACTCCATGGCTTCTCGCCCCCCTGCTTCCTGCAGGAACGCATCATTCATCAGCAGAATCGTGCAACCGCTTCACGGCCTCTGGTACTAGGATGGGCGTTTCGTCCAGACAATCAGCCTCAGGAGTCGCCATGAGCAATGCCATCGGTTATGCCGCCCAGGATCCGAGCACGCCGCTCGCACCCTATTCCATCACCCGCCGCGACGTCGGACCGAACGATGTAAAGATCGACATTCTCTACTGCGGCGTCTGCCACTCGGACCTGCATACCGCACGCAACGAATGGAACAACACGCTCTACCCTTCCGTCCCGGGCCACGAGATCGTTGGGCGGGTAACGGCCGTTGGTGAGGCGGTCAGCCGCTTCAAGGTCGGCGACATGGCCGGCGTTGGTTGCCTGGTCGACAGTTGCCGGACCTGCTCGTCCTGCGGCGAAGGGCTGGAGCAATACTGTGAGAACGGCTTCACCGGCACCTATAACGGTCCGGCGTTCGGCGGTGGTGAGAACACCCTGGGCGGCTACTCGGACAACATCGTGGTGGACCAGCATTTCGTCCTGCGCATCTCACATGACGAAACCAACCTGGCGGCCGTCGCGCCACTGCTGTGCGCCGGGATCACGACCTATTCGCCGCTGCGCCAGTGGAAGGTCGGACCCGGCCAGAAGGTTGGCGTGGTCGGCCTCGGTGGCCTTGGTCACATGGCGGTGAAGATCGCCAATGCCATGGGGGCGCACGTGGTGCTGTTCACCACCTCGCCGGACAAGAAGGAAGACGCGCTGCGCCTCGGTGCCAGCGAAGTGGTGGTGTCGAAGAACCGGGACGAGATGGCCGCGCATCTGAACAGCTTCGACTTCATCCTCAACACAGTCGCCGCGCCGCACAACCTCGACGCCTTCGTTGCGCTACTCAAGCGTGACGCGACCATGACCCTGGTAGGCGCCCCCGCATCGCCGCACCCCTCGCCCAGCGTGTTCGGCCTGATCTTCAAGCGTCGCCGCATTGCCGGCTCGCTGATCGGCGGCATTGCCGAGACCCAGGAGATGCTCGACTTCTGCGCTGAACACAACATCGTGTCGGACATCGAGATGATCGATATCCAGACCATCAACGAGGCCTACGAGCGCATGCTCAAGAGCGATGTGAAATACCGTTTCGTCATCGACATGGCCTCGCTCAAGTCGGTGTAAGCCACAGCATGGGCGCGCCGGGTCCAGGCGTGCCCATGACCAGCGCGGTTCAAACCGGGCCTTCCCTCTTTGTCGCCGAGCCGCTAAGGTCGCCGACCTTCTGAGGAGTCGGCATGCGCTACCTGATTTCCGTCACCCTGCTCTGGGCGTTTTCCTTCAACCTGATCGGTGCCTACCTCGCTGGCCAGGTGGACAGCTACTTCGCTGTGCTGACACGCGTGTTGCTGGCTGGCGTGGTATTCCTCCCGCTGACCCGCTGGCGCGGCGTGGCACCGGGCTTCATCGGCGGCGTAACATTGGTCGGCGCGCTGCAGTTCGGCGTCACCTACCTCTGCCTGTATCTGAGTTTCAACGTGTTGACGGTGGCGGAAGTGCTGCTGTTCACGGTACTGACGCCGCTCCACGTGACATTGATCGACGATGCACTGAACCGTCGTTTCAACCCCTGGGCTCTGGTCGCCGCGGCCGTAGCGGTATTGGGTGCCGGACTGATTCGCTATGACGGCGTCTCCAATGACTTTCTCGGTGGCTTCCTGCTGATGCAGTTGGCCAACTTCACCTTTGCCGCGGGCCAGGTCGGCTACAAGCATCTGGCGCAGCGCTACCCGTCTGATATCCCACTCCACCGTCGCTTCGGCTACTTCTTCATTGGCGCGCTGGTCGTCGTGCTGCCGGCCTGTCTGCTGTTCGGCAACCCGGACAAGCTGCCGACCACCACTGCGCAGTGGGGCGTACTGGTGTGGATGGGCGTGCTGGCGACGGCACTCGGGCAATTCTGCTGGAACAAGGGCGCCACCCTGGTCGATGCCGGCACTCTCGCGGTGATGAACAACATGGCGGTGCCGGTGGGGCTGGTTCTCAATCTGTTGTTCTGGGGCACGCAGACCAACCTTGTACTGCTGACGGTCGGAGGACTGATCATTCTGGCCTCGCTGCAGATCAACCGCCTGGGTCGCAAGCAGGCCCAATGACATTATGTAAGTTATTGTTATATATGGATTTATATATCAATTAAGTAAGATAGCGCGCCCCGCATGGATGCGATTCTCAGTTAGTCGTCGAGAACTCCCATGCGCCGATACAGCCTGCTTCTGCTCGCCCTGCTTTTTTCTGTTCAGCTCCACGCCGACGCGCCACGCACCTTTCGCGAAGCAAAAAAAATTGCCTGGCAGATGTACGCCGAGCGACCGGTGGATTTCTATTGCCGCTGCGCCTTCAAGGGCAAGCAGATAGACATGGCGAGCTGTGGCTATGTACCGCGCAAGCAACCCAAGCGTGCCGCGCGGGTGGAGTGGGAACACATCGTGCCGGCCTGGGTAATCGGCCATCAGCGCCAATGCTGGCAGGACGGCGGGCGCAAGCACTGTACGTCCAGCGACCCGGTATTCAGCCAGGCGGAAGCCGATCTACACAACTTGGTGCCGGTTGTCGGTGAAGTGAACGGTGACCGCAGCAACTACGGTTTCGGCATGCTGAGCGAAAAGCCCAGCCAGTATGGCGCCTGCCCTTTCGTGGTGAACTTCAAGCAGCGCACCGCCATGCCGCCGACCTACGCCCGCGGCACCATTGCCCGTACCTACCTGTACATGAGCGAGCGCTACGGCTTGCGGTTGTCGAAGCAGGATCGCCGCCTGTATGACATATGGAATCGCCAGTACCCGGTCAACGAGTGGGAGCAATGGCGTAACCGCAGCGTCGCCTGTGTGCAGGGTAATGCCAATCGCTTCGTCGGCGCGGTTGACCTGCGTCGCTGCAGCAGATCGATTTCCCGTTCAACCACCACGTTGCGACGGCCAGGCTAGAGCCGTCTGGCCAGGAGGCGCTTTTGCTGGCGTTGCCGGCGACGCAGTTGCACCCGGCCTTCCACGCACTGCATGCTGTTGGCCCGACTCGTTACCATGGCGACATCGATGCAGGACCGGACACTCTATGCGACGCTCGGATTGGTCGTGCTGGCGGCACTCGTTAGCTCCGGCGTCGCTCCGTACGATCGAGCGACCTGGCTGCTGGAAGTCGCACCCGTGCTGATCGCCGCCCCTTTGCTGCTCTGGAGCTATCCGCGCTTTCCGCTGACACGCCTGCTGTATGGGGTCATCGCCTTCCATGCGCTGGTTCTGATTCTTGGCGGTGCCTATACCTATGCACGTGTTCCCGCGGGCTTCTGGGTGCAGGAGTGGTTCGACCTCAGCCGTAATCCGTACGACAAGCTTGGCCATTTCATTCAGGGCGTCACGCCGGCTCTGCTCACGCGCGAAATTTTGCTGCGCCGCCGTATAGTCGCAGCCGGAAAAATGCTGGGCTTTCTCGCCGTTTGCGTCGCTCTGGCGTTCAGCGCCTTTTACGAGCTGATCGAGTGGTGGGTGGCGCTCCTTGCCGGCCAAGGCGCGGAAGACTTCCTCGGCACGCAGGGCGACCCCTGGGATACCCAGTCAGACATGTTTATGGCGCTGCTGGGAGCAATGCTCTCAGTCATACTCCTGGCGCAGCCGCAAAACCGGCAGATACGCCGGCTGAGCGGGGCAGGCCCAGCGGTGTAACGCGGTGCTTTATCGACTTGGGGCCGATGCAGTTCTGTTGCTGCATCTCGCCTTCATCATCTTCGTGTTGCTGGGCGGCCTGCTGGTTGCCTGGAAACGCGGATTCTTACTGTTGCACCTTCCAGCAATCGCCTGGGGGCTCTTCGTTGAGCTGAGCGGACGACCCTGCCCCCTGACCCATTGGGAAAACCTGCTGCGCCGCTTGGCCGGCAGCGCCGGGTACGAGGCAGGCTTCATCGAGCATTATCTGCTGCCGCTGATCTACCCCGCCTGGCTGAGCGTGCCGGTGCAATATCTGCTGGCCGCCATAGTGGTGGTGGTAAACGCACTCATCTATGGCGGCCTGGTGTGGCGTCGCCGGCACCGATCAGCAGCGCGCTGACCTCCACTCCGGGCTAAAGCTTCAGTTCGAAAGCGTCGCCATCGTGGTACGCGGGAAATCTGCTGCGGAACTTGGCCAGATGAGCCGCGCGAAGCGTCGTGCGGAACACACCTTCTGCATCACCGGCTTCGAGCAGCGGATCGCCAAGATAGTCCAGCACCTGGCTGTCGCCACTGTAGGGATAACCCTTGCCGTCTTCGCCCACCCGATTCACCGCGGCGACGTAGCAGAGATTCTCGATCGCACGCGCAGGTAACAGGCGATTCCAGGCGTTACGTCGTGCGGCCGGCCAGTTGGCGGTATAGAGGAGCAGGTCGGTGTCGTGCGGATCGCGGCTCCAGACCGGGAAGCGCAAGTCGTAGCAGATCAGCGGGCGCACGTGCCAGCCGTTGAGTTTGAAAACGGCCTGTTTCTCGCCCGCCGTGTAGTGCTTGTGCTCACCGGCCATACGGAACAGGTGACGCTTGTCGTAATGCAAGATTTCGCCGTTCGGCTGAGCCCAGAGCAGCCGGTTACGATGGCTGCCATCGGCGGCCTCGATGATCACGCTACCGGTGATCACCGCGTCGATACGCGCTGCCTGCTCACGCAACCATGAGTAGGTCGGGCCCTCCTCGGGCTCGGCGAGCTCGGCGGAATTCATCGAAAAGGCTGTCGTGAACATTTCCGGCAGGACGATCAGGTCCGCGCCGCGGGCGTCATCCAGCAGCCCGATGAAACGCTCACGATTGGCATCAGCATCCTGCCAGACAAGCGTCGTCTGGATCAGAGCCAGTTCAAGATCGGGTAAGTCGTTCAGATCGCGCATAGTCGTTCTGCTGCTTGACGCAGCGTCTCCTCTCGTTTGGCGAAGCAGAAGCGGACAAGCCGCGATTCTGCAGGAGGCGTTTGGTAGAACACCGAAATCGGAATACTGGCGACACCGTGTTCACGGGTCAGCCATTCAGCCATGGCGACATCGCCGAGATCCGGGCGGATCGCAGAATAGTCCGCCAACTGAAAGTAGGTCCCCGAGGCGCGCGTGAAGCTGAAGCGCGAACCGGCCAGCAGATCGCAGAACAGATCACGCTTGGCCTGGTAGAAGGCTGGCAGCTCTGCTACGTGCTCGGGATGCGCAGCCATGAAATCGGCCAGCGCCCATTGCAACGGCGTGACGCCGGCAAAGCTGACGTACTGGTGCACCTTGCGCAGCTCACTGCTGAGCGCGGTTGGCGCCACCACGTATCCGGTCTTCCAGCCGGTGACATGGTAGGTCTTGCCAAAGGAACTGACGACGAAGGCACGCTGATACAGTTCATCGTGCCGCAATACACTGGCGTGCTCACGACCGTCGAATATCAGGTGCTCGTAGACCTCATCACTGAGCAGGTAGATATCGCGGTCGCGGATCAGGGCCGCCAGCCGATCCAGGTCAGCCCTCTCGATCAATGCTCCGCTGGGGTTATGCGGCGTGTTCAACACGATCATTCGAGTGCGTGGGGTAATTGCATCGGCGAGCTTCTGCCAATCGATGGAAAAGCCCGGCAAGCTCAGCGACTGATGAACGCACACCCCGCCGGCGAGTTCGACGGCTGGCTCGTAGCTGTCGTAGCAGGGATCGAAAACGATTACTTCATCCCCTGGCCGGACGACCGCGTGAATCGCACAAAAAATGGCCTGCGTCGCCCCGGGGGTGATCGTGACCTCGGCCTCGGCGCTGACCTGGCGCTCATATAACGAGCCGACCTTGATCGCCACCTGCTCGCGCAACGCCGGCAGGCCGGTCATCGGTGCGTATTGGTTGTGTCCAGCCATCACATGCCGGGCAACTGCCTCACGCAACGCATCGGGGCCATCGAAGTCGGGGAAGCCCTGCGACAGGTTTAAGGCGCCGGTCTGCGCCGCCAGTTGCGACATGGTGGTGAAAATGGTGGTGCCGACATTGGGCAATTTACTGATCAACATGACAGCCTTCCAACAGGCCCGCCGTAAGGGGCTTCGGCAGGGGAAAACAGAATAGCCGATCAATGCGCCAGGATACGAGGGCGCCGGACATGCCGCGCCGGCTGCTACAGTGATGCAAACACGCCTGTGCGGCACCTCTATCCGATACTCAGGAATTTCAGCATGTCACCTGCAGACTCCCCATGGCACATCTTGCGTACCCAGGCAGAACGAGCAGTGCAGGCAGAGCCAGTCTTGAGCAGTACTTTTCGTGAAGCCATTCTCGATCAGCCTGATTTCGCTTTCGCCTTGGCCCACCGAGTCAGCCAAGCCCTAGCTGACAGCGAGGAGCAGCAAGCGGCCTTATTTGATCGCTTCTCCAGCATTCACCAGCAGTTCCCGGCATTGGCCGAGTCGGCCTGGTGCGACTTGCAGGCCATCGTCAGCCGAGACCCGGCCTTTGGCACCGGGCTGGAAGTGCTGTTGTTCTCCAAGGGATTTCTGGCCCTGCAGGCCTACCGCATAGGCCATCAGCTGCTGCTGCAGGATGAGCGCCTGCTGGCGATGTTCATTCAGGCTCGCTGCAACGAACGTCTAGCCGTCGACATAAACCCGGCCAGCCAGATCGGCAGCGGCATCATGCTCGACCATGCGACCGGAATAGTCATCGGCGAAACCGCCGCAGTGGGCGATGATGTCTCGATTCTGCAAGGTGTAACGCTGGGCGGGACCGGCAAGGAAAGCGGAGACCGCCACCCCAAGGTGCGCAGCGGCGTGATGATCGGCGCAGGGGCAAAGATTCTCGGCAATATTGAAATCGGCGAAGGCGCCAAGGTCGGCGCTGGCAGTGTGGTGCTGCAAGCCGTGGCGCCTCACACAACCGTGGTCGGTAACCCGGCCCGCCAAGTCGGCAAGCCGAGGCATGCACGACCGGCCCTGGATATGGACCAGTCGTTCGACGATGGCTGAAAACTAGCGTTTATCGCGACGCTTTTTCTCGGCCTTTTTGTGGTGGGACATGAGGCGACGCTTCTTGTTGACCTGGCGGTCGGTCAGGGTGTTCTTCTTGCCCTCGAAGGGGTTTTCGCCACCCTTGTACTCGATACGAATCGGCGTACCAACCAGCTTCAGCACACGCCGGTAAGTGTTTTCCAGGTAACGGGTGTAGGACTTGGGAATCGAGTCGACCTGGTTGCCATGGATCACGATCAGCGGCGGGTTGGCACCGCCCAGGTGTGCGTAACGAAGCTTGATTCGGCGGCTGGCCACCATCGGCGGCGCATGCTCGCGAACCGCGTCTTCAAGGATCTGCGTCAGACGGCTGGTGGGCCAACGAGTCACGGCTGAAGTGAATGAAGCCTGCACCGACTTGTACAGGTTGCCAACGCCGGTGCCATGCTTGGCGGAGATGAAGTGGATGTCGGCAAACTCAACAAAGAACAACCGGCGCTCCAGCTCGGTCTTCACATAGTCACGCTCGCTCGGCTCCATGCCGTCCCACTTGTTCAGCGCGATGACCAGCGCTCTGCCGCTTTCCAGCACGAAACCAAGCAGATTCAAATCGTGCTCGACCACGCCTTCACGCGCATCCATGACGAAGATGACCACGTTCGAGTCCTGGATCGCCTGCAGCGTCTTGACCACCGAGAACTTTTCCACAGCCTCGAAAATCTTGCCACGGCGACGTACACCAGCCGTATCGATCAGGGTGTACTTTTCGTCGTCGCGTTCGAACGGGATGTAGATGCTGTCGCGGGTGGTGCCGGCCTGGTCATAGACAATGACCCGCTCCTCGCCAAGCATGCGGTTGACCAGCGTCGACTTGCCCACGTTGGGCCGGCCGATGATCGCTATCTTGATGCCATCCTTTTCGCTCGGCCCTGGGATGCGCTTCAGTTCCTCGCCTTCGGCGACCGCCTCGCCCTCTTCACCTTCGCCTTCGGCAACTTCGGCGTTGTCCTTGGGGAACACGCCGAGCGCTTGCTCCAGCATATGGCTGATCCCGCGGCCATGGGCGGCGGCAATCGGCAGGGCATCACCAAGACCAAGCGGACTGAATTCTGCGCGGGCGATATCGGGATCAATGCTGTCGACCTTGTTCGCCACCAGAAAGTGGCGCTTGTTCATCTTGCGCAGGTGTTCGGCAATCATCTGATCGCCAGGCGTCATGCCAGCACGCGCATCGACCATGAACATGACAGCATCGGCCTCCTGCATGGCTTGCAGGGACTGCTCCGCCATCTTGGCGTCGATGCCTTCCTCATCCCCTGTCAGACCACCGGTATCGATGACGATATAGGTGCGACCCTGCCACTTGGCCTCGCCATACTGGCGATCACGAGTCAGACCGGCATATTCCGCCACGATGGCGTCACGGCTCTTGGTCAAACGGTTAAACAGGGTGGACTTGCCAACGTTCGGGCGGCCCACCAGGGCGATTACGGGAACCATACGGCTCTCCACTGCGATATTTCAGAAAACACGAAGGCCGCTGCAAGGCAGCGGCCAGATATTTATTGCTCCGCCTGAACGGAGCAAGGTACACGACGTGAGGCTGTCAATCCGCCTGGCGAATGGTCAGCGCGACAAGCTTTCCGTCGTTACCGTAGGCATACAGCCAGTCGCCTTCGACCACAGGTCTGGCTCGCACCCCGGCGCTGTCGATACGGGTGCGCGCGACGAAACGCCCATCGACCTGGCTGAGGAAGTGTAGATACCCCTCCTTGTCACCCACCACGACATAGCTGGAGAAAACCGCCGGAGCGGACAGCTGCCGACGCAGCAGCGAATCGTTGCTCCACAGTACGGTTGTCGATCGCTCATCGATGCCGAGCACCGTGCCGTCGGCTTGGCTCGCGTAGACGCTGCCATACCCCATCGCAAGGCCGGTCGCCGTCGAGGCATCGCGTTGCCAGAGAATCCGACCACTCTCCAGATCCAGCGCAGCTGCGCGACCCTGGAAGGAAGCGACATAAAGGGTGCCGCCTGAAAGCAGCAGCCCGCCATCGATATCGACGACGCGCTCAAGTTCGGAACGACCTTGTGGAATGGCGACCCGCTGCTCCCAGATTGGCAATCCGCGGCGGGTGTCCAGTGCCACTACCTTGCCACTGGAAAGGCCGGCAATCGCCAGCTCGTTGGTCAGCAACGGTGAGCCGGTACCGCGCAGGGTCAGGACCGCTGGGGAACTTTCGTAGCTCCAACGCTGTGCGCCGGTGTCAATCTCAAGCGCGATGACACGGTCATCCTGGGTCTGAACAACAACCACGTCGCCATTGACGGCGGGGGCGGCGAGCACCTCGCTGCTCACCTGGCTACGCCAGCGCTCTTCACCAGTGGATACATCCAGAGCCAGCACTTCACCACGCAGCGTACCGACCAGAACCAGGCCGTAGCCAGCGCCTACGGCACCAGAAATCGGCACTTCGAGGTCATTCTTCCAGTTGACCTTGCCGGTCGTACGGTCCATGGCCACGACCAACCCTTCGACATCGGCGGCAAATATCTCATTACCGTAGACAACGGGGGCCAGTAGGTTATAGGTCTCGCCCTGGCCGTCGCCGATAGACCGGCTCCACTGTTCTTCTAGCTGGATCTCAGCGTCAAACTTGACCAGTTCGGCGGGTTCGGGTTCTTTCTTGTCGTTGCTGCTGCAACCTGCCGCAAGAACGGCCAGGGTCAGCAATGCTGCAGTTTTCCAACGCATCAATTCACGCCTCTCCACGAGCCAGATCGTCAAGTTTCAGCTGCAGGCCACCGATTGCGGCATCCTGAGACAGCAGTTCTTTTGCTTTGGAATAGGCAGCGTGGGCTTCTTCAGGGCGTTGCAGCTGAACCAGCAGATCGCCCCGTAACTCTTCACGACTGGCGGCAAACGCATCGACAGCTTCGCCGTCGAGCAACGCGAGACCTTCCTCAGCCTTATCCTGCGCCGCAAGAACACGGGCCATGCGCTGGCGAGCCAGCTCTTCCAGAGTCTTGTCGGCAGGCTTGTCCAGCACCGCCTGAAGCTCCGTTGCAGCCTCGTCGAGACGGCCGGACTCTACCGCCACCTTGGCAACGAAGAGGCTGCCGTACTGAGCGTAGTGAGAACCAGAGAATTCTTTCTGTAGCAAATTGCCCAGGCGCGAGACTTCGGCGGTATCGGCTCCACCCTCTTCCAGCGCGGCATTCAGCAATTGCTGATAGACCGCCGAGGCATTATGCGCCTGATTGAGCTGGTGCTTCTGCCAGAACTGCCAGCCGAATACCAGCACCAGAGCAAGCGCACCCCCAAACAGCAACGGCTTGCCATTTTGCTGCCACCATTCCTTGATTTGCGCCAGCTGTTCTTCTTCGGTACCCGAGGTCACACTGTCACTCCTTCATTCGCTTAAATCAGACCTGACCGCTCACGCGAGACAGGCAGCCAGACACTCGGGTAGAGCATCCCAGGCAATGCTTTGTTGTTCGCTGTCGTCGCGCAGCGGCTTGCAACCTACCACGCGCCCGGCCAGTTCGTCGTCACCCAGAATCAGCGCGAAACGGGCGCCGCTCTTGTCGGCTTTCTTGAACTGACTCTTGAAGCTTCCGCCGCCCGCGTTGACCAGCAGGCGCAGGCCCGGCAAGGCATCCCGCAAACGCTCCGCCAGGCCCAGCGCTGCCAGTTCGGCCGCCTCACCAAAAGCACAGATGAATGCGTGTGCCGGCTGATTGAGTTCCTCGGGCACCAATTCGAGTGTTTCGAGTAGCAGCACCAGCCGCTCAATGCCCATGGCGAAGCCAACGCCGGGAGTGGGCTTGCCGCCAAACTGACTGACCAGCCCGTCATAACGACCGCCCGCGCAAACGGTACCTTGCGATCCCAGTTTGTCGGTCACCCACTCGAACACGGTCCGGCCGTAATAGTCCAAGCCACGAACCAGCTTGGGATTGATCTGAAAGTCTATTCCTGCGACTTCGAGACGGGCTTTCAGGCCTTCGAAATGCGTACGTGATTCTTCATCCAGATAGTCATGCAGCGTCGGCGCATCAGCCAGCAGCGCTTGGGTCTGGGCATTCTTGCTGTCAAGAATACGCAGGGGGTTACTGGTAAGGCGGCGCTGGCTGTCTTCGTCGAGCTGCTCGAAATGCTGCTGCAGGTAAGCTACTAACGCATCGCGATAGGTTGCCCTTGCCTCGCTAGAGCCGAGGCTATTCAGCTGCAAGGTGACCGAATCGGACAGGCCGAGCTTCTTCCACAGTCGCGCGGTCAGTACGATCAGCTCGGCATCAATATCCGGACCCGGCTGATTGAAGACTTCGACACCGATCTGATGGAACTGGCGATAGCGGCCCTTCTGTGGCTTCTCGTAGCGGAACATCGGCCCCGCGTACCAAAGCTTCTGTACCTGCCCGCCGCCCGTCATGCCATGTTCGAGCACAGCGCGCACGCAACCGGCAGTTCCCTCGGGCCGCAGCGTCAATGACTCCTCATTACGGTCGAGGAAGGTGTACATCTCCTTGTCGACCACGTCGGTCCCCTCGCCGATTCCGCGAGCGAACAGATCGGTGAACTCAAGGATCGGCAGACGAATCTCGCTGTAGCCATAGCTGTCGAGCAACTGTGCGAAGGTCGTTTCGAGGTAGCGCCAAACCGGCGTCTGGGCCGGAAGAATATCGTTCATGCCACGGATGGCTTGCAGAGACTTGCTCAATTCGGTTCCTTAATTCAGCTGCGCAGTATCAGCGCAGCGTCAGACTCGGCCTTTTCGCTGGCCTTGCGACGAATCAGCTGCTCCAGCTCATCGACCAGGTTTTCGTTGTTCAGCTTTTGCGCCGGCTTACCGTCGATATAGATCAGGTTGTTCGGCGTCCCACCTGTCAAGCCGATATGTGCTTCCTTGGCCTCACCGGGCCCGTTCACAACGCAACCGATCACCGCCACATCCAGAGGCACCAGCAAATCATCAAGCCGCCCCTCTAGTTCGTTCATGGTCTTGACCACGTCGAAGTTCTGCCGGGAGCAACTTGGACAGGCGATGAAATTGATCCCGCGCGAACGCAGACGCAGCGACTTGAGGATGTCGAAACCGACCTTGATCTCTTCGACCGGGTCAGCAGCCAGCGATATGCGAATGGTGTCGCCTATGCCCTCGGCGAGCAGCATGCCCAACCCGACGGCCGATTTCACTGTACCCGAGCGCAAGCCACCGGCTTCGGTAATGCCAAGGTGCAGAGGCTGCTCGATCTTGTCCGCCAACAGACGGTAGGCTGCCACAGCCATGAATACGTCGGAGGCTTTTACGCTTACCTTGAAATCCGGAAAGTTCAGACGGTCGAGATGTTCGACATGGCGCAACGCAGACTCTACCAGCGCCTCGGGTGTCGGCTCGCCGTATTTCTTCTGCAGATCCTTTTCCAACGAGCCGGCGTTAACGCCTATGCGAATCGGGATGCCGCGATCCCGCGCCGCTTCGACCACAGCCCGGACACGGTCTTCGCGCCCGATATTGCCGGGATTGATGCGCAGGCAATCAACACCAAGCTCGGCGACGCGCAGAGCGATCTGATAATCGAAATGAATGTCCGCCACCAACGGCAAACTGACGCGCTGCTTGATCTTGCCGAACGCCTCGGCCGCCTCCATCGAAGGCACCGACACCCGCACGATGTCAGCTCCGGCATTTTTCAGCCGCTCGATCTGTGCAACCGTGGCATCCACATCGCAGGTTTCGGTATTGGTCATGCTCTGTACGGCGATAGGCGCATCGCCGCCGACCGGTACGTTGCCTACCCAGATTTTGCGAGTAGGTCGACGCTTGATAGGAGACTCACTGTGCATGATTACTGTCCGAGCTTGAGACGCGCGGTTTCACCGCGGGTTTTTCCGGAAAGACTGACGGGCTCGCCGTTGTAGCTGACCTGAACGCCCGAGGCAAAGCCCAGATGCAGGTCCAGCGGGGTTGCGCCAACCAGGGTGCGGCTGCTGCCGGCTTTAGCCAGCCCGCTGTAGAGCACTTCACCTTTCGCATCAGTGACCCGCGTCCAGCAATCCGCCGTGTAATTCAAGGTCAAACGGCCTTCCCCCGGCCCGACAGGCTCGACTTCAGCTACATCACCCACTGGCGCGGGCGTAGCATCGGCCTGGGCAGCGGCCGGCGCCTCACTGGAAGGCTCGTCCTCGGCCAGCTGAGATGGCGTTCCTTCCTCCGTTCCGACTACAGGCTGTTCAGCTAGTGGTAACGGCTCGGTGTTGGGGGCCTGGAGCTCGTCGGCAGCCGATGGCGTCGAGCTGACTGGCTCCTCGATTGCGAGTTCGACTGGCTCTTCAGCGCGGTCGAGCAAATGAATTTCAGTAGTTCCGTCGGCAGCCTCGACCTCAATGCGCTCAAGTGCGGAGACCGACGGGCCCGACTCGGTACGTGCCGAGCGATCCTGCCACCACAAGAACGCACCTACGCCAATCACCAATGTCAGGATGAAGGTAAAGAAACGCACCATGCTGCGCGACAGCCGCACGGGCTGATCGATGTGGCCAAGACTGTTGACGCTGCTGCCGGTTGCATCTGTACCGGTATGCTGGTCGAACTGCTGTACCAGACGATTCTGGTCCAGTCCCAGCAGCTTGGCGTACGCACGAACGTAGCCGCGGGCGAATGTGTGGCCCGGCAGCTGACTGAAGTCACCTGCCTCTATCTGGGTCAGGGATCGCTCCGAAAGGTTGAGCTGCTTGGCTACTGCAGGGAGGGACCAGTTTTTACTCTCGCGCTCGGCCCGCAACGTTTCGCCAGGATTGCCCAGGGCCGTCGGGGCGGCGGCTTCAGAATGGGGCGCTATCATCGTTGCTCCGAAAGAAACTGTTGATATTCAGGCGTCCCCGGATACAGGCGCTTGAGCTGTAAACCCAGGCTCGCCGCCTGATCGCGGTCCTGATGAATGTTCGCCAAACGAATGCCCAGCAGCAGACTGCGGGCATTTTGCTCGGAAAGGCTGCTGAAACCTTCGTAATAACGTTTTGCCGGGACGTACTGCTTGTCTTCGTACGCCATTACGGCCAATTCGAGTAGTGCGCGCGGCTGCCGGCTGTCGAGGCGCAAGGCACGAGTGAAATAGGTTTCGGCCTGCTCGCGCTGACCCAGCATCAGAGCTGTCATGCCCATGTTCTGAAAGACGTGGGATCGCCCGGAATACAGATTATCTTCCGCGGCCTTTGAGAAACGCTCCATCGCCTCTGGATAGCGCTTTTGCTCGAACAGAAAGCTGCCGTAGTTGTTGAGGATACGGGCGTCATTGTGACTCGACAGCGCCTTGCGGTAATGCCCGTCTGCGAGCTGATGTTCCATTTCGTTCTGGAATACCAAGGCCAACGCCGCATGAGCATCTGCACTATTAGGGTCCAGCTCAAGCGCCTTGCGTAGCGGCGATTTCGCACGAGAGGCCTCGCCCTGCTGCAAATAGCCGATGCCAAGCTGAATATAGGCATCCCGGGCTTCGTCGCGACCTTCCGAAGTACGCATCGGGTTCACCGATCCGGAAGACACACAGCCAGCCATTAGACTGGCGAGCACAAACAGCAGCGCGACGCGCAAGGTCATCAGCATCCCCCTCAGGAACGGTTCGTAGCAACGGGCGTCGTCACTGGCTCAGATTGCAGCTGGCGCACTGCGATGTATCGCTCGCTTCGACGCGTTCTATCCAGCACCTGCCCGACCAGCTGGCCGCAGGCAGCGTCGATATCCTCACCGCGAGTGGTGCGCACTGTCACATTGTGCCCAGCTTTGTGGAGGATGTCCTGAAAACGTCGGATTGCGTTGTTGCTCGGCCGCTCATATCCGGAGTGCGGAAAGGGATTGAACGGGATCAGATTGATCTTGCACGGAATCTTCGCCAGCAGGACGACCATCTGTTCGGCGTGCTCAGGCTGATCGTTAACGCCCTGTAACAACGTGTATTCGATAGTCAGGACGCGCTTTTCGCCGAGATTGGAGATATAGCGTTGGCAAGCCGCCAACAGCATTTCCAATGGGTATTTCTTGTTGATCGGAACCAGCTGATCACGTAATTCATCATTCGGCGCGTGCAGCGAAAGGGCCAGCGATACATCGATGACCTTGGACAGCTCCTCGATCATCGGTACTACACCCGATGTTGAGAGTGTCACCTTACGCTTGGATATACCGTAGCCGAGGTCGTCCATCATGATCTGCATGGCGGCGACGACATTGTCGAAGTTGAGCAGGGGTTCGCCCATGCCCATCATCACCACGTTGGTGATAGCGCGATCTACCTTCGCCGGTATAGTGCCGAACGACTTGTTGGCAATCCACACCTGACCGATCACTTCGGCAGCGGTGAGGTTGCTATTAAAACCTTGCTTGCCAGTCGAGCAGAAGCTGCAGTCAAGCGCACAGCCAGCCTGGGAAGAAACACAGAGCGTTCCTCGCCCACCCTGGGGAATATAGACGGTCTCCACGCAGCTCCCCGAAGCCACACGCACAACCCATTTGCGGGTGCCGTCGGTGGAAATGTCTTCGCTAACGATTTCGGGACCGCGGATCTCAGCAGAGGCCTTGAGCTTTTCGCGCAAGGCCTTGCCGATATTACTCATGGCATCGAAGTCATCGACGCCAAAGTGGTGAATCCATTTCATGACCTGACCAGCACGAAAGCGCTTCTCCCCTATGGAATCGAAGAAGCTTTCCAGCTGAGGCTGGGTCAGCCCCAGCAGATTTACTTTACCGGTAGTCACAGTCATCAGGATTCACCTTCGCCTGATCAGCGAATGCGGGCACACACTTCGGTGGCAGAGAAGAAGTAGGCGATTTCGCGAGCGGCGGACGCCTCGGAGTCGGAACCATGAACAGCGTTCTCATCGATAGAGACAGCGAAATCGGCGCGAATAGTGCCTGGAGCTGCTTCCTTCGGGTTGGTAGCGCCCATCAGCTCACGGTTTTTGGCAATGGCGTCTTCGCCTTCCAGAACCTGGACGATTACCGGACCGGACACCATGAAAGCGACCAGGTCCTTGAAGAAACCGCGCTCGCTGTGTTCGGCATAGAAACCGCCCGCTTCACGTTCGGACAACTGAACCATCTTCGAAGCGACGACACGCAGACCAGCCTTCTCGAAACGAGAGGTGATTTCACCAATAGCATTCTTGGCGACGGCGTCAGGCTTGATGATGGAGAAAGTGCGTTGCAGGGCCATTTGAAACTCCAGAAAACGATAAGTTAAAGCAAACGAGTAAACCCGCGAATTATACGCGGGTCGAGACGAAAAATATAAGGGTAGCCAGAAGCTAGAAGCCAATCGGCAGAAGCCATCAATTCCAGATAGCCCTCCCACAGACCCCGGCTGACAGAGGCTCCTCTAAGCCTCTTCGATCCAGGCAGCCTGTATGGCTTCCAGGACTTTTTCGCCACCGCGCGTCGGATCGTCCGAAAAGCTTGGCAGCTCGACAACCCAACGATGCAATTCGACGAAATTTACGTAGCGGGGATCAACGTCAGGCTTACGCTCACTCAGCTCAATTGCAATATCCAATACATCGGACCATTTAAGCGCCATGATTCACCTCGCCTTAATGACCTTCGGACACTTGATTGATGGTGTATTTCGGTATCTCGACAACCAGATCGACGTCGGCAATCGCAGCCTGGCAGGACAGCCTGGAGGTAGGCTCTAGCCCCCACGCCTTATCCAGCATGTCATCCTCCAACTCGTCGGACGCCTCTAGCGAAGCGAAGCCCTCGCGGATCACCACGTGGCAAGTCGTACACGCACAGGACTTTTCACAGGCATGTTCAATATCGATGCCATTTCGCAGCGCAGCGTCAAGCACCGTCTCACCGGGCTGAGCATCCACTACCGCCCCTTCCGGACAATGGTCGGCATGAGGCAGGAAAACAATCTGCGGCATCTGGTTCAATCCTCGATATCGTTAAGCCGCCGCCCGGCCAGGGCGGCCTTGACGGTGGAATCTAGTCGTCGCGCTGCAAAGGCATCGGTAATCTGGCTGAGGCGCTTCACCTGACGCTCGATGGCAAGGCCATCCTGACTATCAAGCAACTCACGCAACTCGCGCACCTGCGACTCGATCGCCTCGCGCTCTTCTTGGTCGAGCAGACGCTCGCCATCAACCGCCAATGCCCCTTCAACCGCCTCGAGCAGTCGCTGCGCATCGACCAACTGCTCACGAAGCGCTCGGGCCGTTTTGTCTTCATTGGCCTTATGAAAAGAGTCTTCCAACATGCGAGCAATCTCGCCATCGGTGAGTCCATAAGAGGGCTTTACCTGGATACTGGACTCCACGCCCGACGCCAGCTCACGCGCCGAAACACTGAGCAGCCCGTCCGCATCAACCTGAAAGGTGACACGAATCTTCGCAGCCCCGGCCACCATTGGCGGGATGCCCCGCAGCTCGAAGCGAGCCAGGGATCTACAATCGGCAATAAGCTCGCGCTCACCCTGCAGCACATGGATCATCATGGCCGTCTGGCCGTCCTTGTACGTGGTGAACTCCTGAGCCCGAGCAACCGGAATGGTGGTATTGCGCGGAATGATCTTCTCCATCAGCCCGCCCATCGTTTCCAGTCCAAGCGACAGCGGAATTACATCGAGCAGCAACAACTCTTCACCATCGCGATTGTTGCCGGCCAGCGTCTCGGCCTGGATTGCAGCACCGATCGCAACGACCTGATCGGGATCGATATCCGTCAACGGTTCCCGCCCGAACATCCCCCCAACACGCTCGCGAACCCGAGGGACCCGTGTGGAACCGCCGACCATGACCACCGCCTGGACCTCATCCAGCTCAATCGACGAATCACGCAGCGCGCGCCTGCACGATTTAAGGCTACGAGCGATCATCGGCTCGATGAGCTCGTTGAATGTGGCCCGCGTCAGAACGCCCTGCCAATCGGCATAGCGCACTTCGACTGTATCTGTTTCGCTGAGCAGCTCCTTGGCATCGCAGGCAATTTTCAGCACTTCACGCTGAGTTCCCGGATCGGGATCCTGGGAGGCACCGGCCTTGGCCAGAATCCAGCCGGCAATCGCATGATCGAAATCATCACCGCCAAGCGCAGTATCACCACCGGTAGCCAGCACCTCGAATACGCCTTTGGTCAGGCGCAGGATGGAGATATCGAAGGTTCCACCGCCCAGGTCATAGATCGCCACGACACCTTCGGCTTCGCGGTCCAGACCGTAGGCAACGGCGGCGGCAGTAGGCTCATTAAGCAGGCGTAGCACGTTGAGATTAGCCAGGCGCGCGGCATCCTTGGTCGCTTGCCGTTGCGCATCATCGAAATATGCCGGAACCGTAATTACCGCACCGACCAGCACGCCGCCCAATACGGCCTCAGCACGCTCACGCAACGCGCGAAGAATCTCCGCAGAGACCTCAACCGGGCTTTTGGCGCCCTGCACCGTCTCGATGAAGGGCATCTGTGACTGCCCCTCGCTGAATCGATAAGGCAGCTGCCCACCAAGCTGCTTCACATCACCGACACCCCTACCCATCAAGCGCTTGACGGACACAATGGTATTTAACGGATCGCTGGCAGCGGCGGCTTTCGCTGCTCGCCCCACTTCAACGTAATCGCTGTGATAACGCACCGCGGATGGCAGAATCACCTCTCCATCGGCATCGGCCAGTGGCGACGTCACGCCACTGCGCAGGGCTGCAACGAGCGAATTGGTAGTGCCAAGATCGATGCCAACCGCCAGTCGACGCTGGTGCGGTTGCGGGCTTTGTCCGGGTTCAGCTATCTGAAGTAAGGCCATGTCTGTCTGATATCGGGCGCAGCGTCTGGCGCTACGCGGGGTTAATCGTCGAGGCGCTCTTCTAACTGGCGCACTTCCTGGGACAGCTTGTCGAGAAACTGCATGCGACGCACCAGCCGTTCCGCCTCCGCCCGCTGCGAATCATCCCGCCAGATGCCGGCGAAAGAGTCATTGAGACCTTGCTGAGCCGCTTTGAGGCGAGCCTTAAAGGAACCTACACCTGCGATATCCGCATCACTTTGCAACTCCTCCAGCTCTTCGCGCCACTGCATCTGCTGCATAAGGAAAGCGGGATCCTGAACGGTCGCCTCCAACGGCATCTCGCGACCCTCAAGCGTGAGCAGGTAGCGCGCTCGACGCGACGGGCTTTTCAGCGTCTGATAGGCCTCGTTGAGATTCGTCGAGCGTTCGATTGCGTAGCGCTGCTCGGTCTCGCCAGCGTCAGCAAACCGATCCGGATGAACTTTGCGCGCCAGCTCGCGGTAACGAGACGACAGCAGCTCCGGATCGATATCGAAAGTTGGCTGCAACTCGAACAGCGCATAGTGACAGGGAGTTCCCACAGCGTCCTCAGATATTGAAGCTTTCGCCGCAGCCGCATTCGCCACGTACGTTAGGGTTGTTGAACTTGAAGCCTTCGTTCAGCCCCTCTCGAACAAAGTCGAGCTCCGTCCCGTCGAGGTACACGAGGCTCTTGGGATCGATGATCACCTTGACGCCATGACTGTCGAAGACCGAGTCCTCTGTAGCTGCTTCGTCCACGAACTCGAGCACATAAGCCAGGCCGGAACAGCCGGTGGTCCGTACACCCAACCGGACCCCAAGCCCTTTGCCGCGCCCTTGCAGAGAACGGCGCACGTGATCGGCAGCGGCGGTTGTCATGCTGATAGCCATCGATACCCCCTTAGGCCTGCGGCAACCCTTTTTTCTCACGGTAATCGCGAACGGCTGCCTTGATGGCATCCTCTGCCAATACCGAGCAATGGATTTTCACTGGCGGCAGTGCCAGCTCTTCAGCGAGCTGAGTGTTCTTGATGGTTTCCGCTTCTTCCAGCGTCTTGCCCTTCATCCACTCGGTGGCGAGGGAGCTGGAAGCAATGGCCGAACCGCAACCATAGGTCTTGAACTTGGCATCTTCGATCACGCCTTGCTCGTTGACCTTGATCTGCAGTCGCATCACATCGCCACACGCCGGCGCGCCGACCATACCGGTACCGATGGAAGGATCCTCAGCGTCGAACTTACCGACGTTGCGGGGATTTTCGTAATGGTCAATGACCTTATCACTGTATGCCATGGTGCAATCCTCTTTGAATCAGGCTATGCGGAACTCGACGTTTCGAATCAGTGGGCAGCCCACTCGACCTGAGATATATCGACGCCATCCTTGAACATGTCCCACAAGGGTGAAAGCTCACGCAATTTCGTGACCGCCTCGCTGACCTTCTGCGCGGCGTAATCAACTTCTTCTTCGGTAGTGAAACGACCGAAGGTAAAACGGATTGAGCTGTGTGCCAGCTCGTCATTACGACCCAACGCCCGGAGCACGTAAGACGGCTCCAGCGAAGCAGAGGTACAGGCCGAACCAGAAGAAACCGCCAGGTCCTTGAGCGCCATGATCAGCGACTCGCCTTCAACGTAGTTGAAACTCAGGTTCAGGTTGTGCGGCACCCGTGCCGTCATACTGCCATTCACATAAAGCTCTTCCAGGTGCTCAACCTGCTTGAAGAAGCGGTCGCGCAGCTGAGTAATACGCTCGTTTTCTGCAGCCATTTCTTCTTTGGCAATGCGGAACGCCTCACCCATGCCCACTGACTGATGCGCTGCCAGCGTTCCCGAGCGCATGCCACGCTCATGTCCGCCGCCATGCATCTGCGCTTCAAGACGCACACGCGGTTTGCGCCGCACGTACAGTGCGCCGACCCCTTTGGGACCGTATGTCTTGTGAGCAGAGAAGGACATCAGATCGACCTTCATCTTCTCCAGGTCGATCTCCACCTTCCCGGTCGACTGCGCGGCATCGACGTGGAACAGCACACCACGCGAACGGGTGAGCTCACCAATAGCAGCGATATCGTTGATCGTTCCGATTTCGTTGTTCACGTGCATGATGGACACCAGCACGGTGTCGTCGCGTAGCGCTGCTTCAACCATCGCCGGCGTGATCACACCATCCTCGCCAGGCTCGATGTAGGTTACTTCGAAGCCCTCGCGCTCGAGCTGGCGGGTTGTATCAAGAACGGCTTTATGCTCGATCTTACTGGTTACGATGTGCTTGCCCTTGGACGCGTAGAAATGCGCCGCACCCTTGATAGCCAGGTTATCCGACTCGGTCGCACCAGAGGTCCACACGATTTCGCGAGGATCTGCATTGACCAGCTCGGCAACTTGACGGCGTGCATTCTCGACTGCTTCCTCGGCTTTCCAGCCAAAAGCGTGGGAGCGCGAAGCCGGGTTACCGAAGTTACCTTCGGCTGTCAGGCATTCAACCATCTTCTCGGCGACGCGAGGGTCAACCGGCGTGGTAGCGGAGTAGTCCAGGTAAATCGGCAACTTCATCAGGTATCTCCTATCAGGCTGTCGTCCTGCTCATTCAATGGCGGACGCTTCAATCTTATCCAGTTGCGGAGTCTGTCCATTGGCGCGGCGCATATCCTGACGCAGAGCCACTTCCTGAACCTCGCGGCGCATCACCAGATCCGCCAGACTGATGCCAGTCAGAAACTCATGGATCTGCTGACTCAAGTCGCACCACAGATGGTGGGTCAGACATGTATCCCCCGAGTGGCAGTCACCCAAGCCTTGGCATCGCGTGGCATCTACCGACTCGTTCACCGCATCGATGACCTGCGCAACTTGGATGCCCGCCATCTCCCGAGAAAGCTGATAGCCACCCCCCGGCCCACGAACACTCGTCACCAAACTGCCGCGACGCAGCTTGGCAAACAGCTGTTCAAGATAGGAAAGCGAGATGCCTTGCCGCTCGGAAATATCCGCGAGGGATACCGGACCGTGTTGCGCATGCAGCGCAAGGTCGAGCATCGCAGTGACGGCGTAACGGCCTTTGGTAGTCAATCGCATCGGTTCGCACCAAGCATCATGGTTTGAGGCTAGTATGCAATACCCGACTATTTAGATCAACTATAAGCCCCATTAAATCACTCGGACTTTAGCCGCACGGGAAAGATGCCAGAAGCGCGAGCCGCACACACTCGACCGCAGGCGAGCCCGCATGATAACAGCTCGACCACCCTGTCGCACTTCAGGAGCGAGGCTCTTCGCCGGCGCGCTTGACCTCAGCGAAATCCTCCTCACGCAATTCCGGCATCTGCTTTGCGCAATAATCGCTGCCAAGCGCGGTTAATGCCTGACACATGCCATCCATACGCTCCTCGACCGCCTGGACGTGATCGAGCAACTGGCCGATAGCACGCGCCACCGGATCAGGCATGTCCTCGGTAACACCGTAGGCATCGAAACCGATCTTCTCAGCGATCGCTTTGCGCTTGGCCTCTTGCTCGTCATCGGCCTTGGCAATCACCCGACCCGGGATACCAACGGCGGTCGCCCCGGCCGGCACCGCACGCGTCACCACCGCGTTAGACCCGATCTTCGCGCCCGCGCCCACAGTGAACGGGCCAAGAATCTTCGCGCCGGCCCCCACGATTACCCCATCTTCAAGCGTGGGGTGACGCTTACCCTTGTTCCAGCTGGTACCGCCCAGGGTCACCCCATGGTAGAGCGTTACGTCATCGCCTATCTGGGCCGTCTCGCCGATGACGATCCCCATACCATGGTCAATAAAGAAACGCCGCCCTATTTGCGCGCCCGGATGGATTTCGATGCCGGTCAGCCAACGGGCCAGATTTGAGTTCATTCGTGCCAGCCATTTGCAATTGTTGACCCAAAGCCAATGAGATACCCGATGAAACCAGACAGCGTGCAGACCCGGGTAACAGGTGATCACTTCGAATGCGTTACGCGCTGCCGGATCGCGATGGAAAACGCTCTGGATATCTTCGCGCATGCCTTCGAACATCAATCACCTCTCCGCTTGTGGGGTTCGCCGCGCACGGTCTTTTGGGTCTCGGTAAGGATTCCGCGCAAGATATTCATTTCAAGTTTGCTGATACCGCAACGACCGTAAAGCCGGCGCAGCCGCGGCATCAGATGCCTGGGTTTCTGAGGATCTAGGAAGCCAATTTCGACCAAGGTTTGCTCAAGATGACCGTAATAATGTTCGAGCTCATCGGCTGTAACCGGCTGAGTGTCGAGCATCGACGTTGTTTCGAGTTTCTCTTGCTTGCTAGGCTGATCGTTTGCCGCCAGCCAGGCCATGCGCACCTCATAGGCAAGCACTTGCACCGCAGCAGCCAGGTTCAGCGAACTGAAGGCAGGATCTGAAGGGATATGTACATGGTACTGGCAGCGCTGGAGCTCTTCATTGGTGAGCCCTGCATATTCGCGCCCAAATACCAACGCCACCTCACCGCCCCGCTCGACCTGCTCAAGGCAGACCGTACCGGTTTCGCGCGGATCCAGAAGCGGCCAAGGAATACGACGATCGCGCGCACTTGTGCCCAGCACTAGGCTGCAGCCAACCAAGGCCTCCTCGAGCGTCGCCACGATCTCCGCTGAATCAAGAATATCCGTTGCACCCGAGGCTCGCGCGACGGCGTTCGGACTCGGAAAATCCTCCGGGTCCACCAACACCAAGCGCGTTAAGCCCATATTTTTCATGGCGCGGGCCGCGCCCCCGATATTCCCAGCGTGACTGGTGTTGACCAACACTACGCGAATGCTCTGAAGCGACACTGTTTTTTCTCAATCAGAAAGCAGACGGAGAGCTTACAGGAAGGATCCGCAGCTTCGCTATTAACCGCCAGAACGAGCGCTTGGCGAGCAACATGCAGCGCCGGTTTCTGATAGAATTGCCGGCTTTCTTTAAACGACCAGGTATTTGATCGATGCAGCCCATGCTGAATATCGCGCTGCGCGCCGCCCGTAGCGCTGGCGAAATGATTGTTCGTTCCACCGAGCGCCTGGACGTGATCTCGGTTAGCGAAAAGGACGCGCGCGATTACGTCTCGGAAATCGACCGCACCGCCGAACAACTGATCGTTACGGCGCTGCGCAAAGCCTATCCAAACCACGGAATCCTTGGCGAGGAAGGCGGACTGCTGGAAGGCAGCGGGGACGGCAAGGATTACCTCTGGGTGATTGACCCACTGGACGGAACCACCAATTTTCTACGCGGCGTACCTCACTACGCAGTCAGCATCGCTTGCAAATATCGTGGCCGCCTCGAACACGCCGTGGTGATCGATCCGGTTCGCCAGGAAGAGTTTACTGCCAGCCGGGGTCGCGGCGCGGCACTCAACGGACGCCGCCTGCGCGTCAGTGCACGCAAGAGCCTGGAAGGCGCACTTCTCGGCACGGGATTCCCGTTCCGCGATAGCCAGCTGTACAATCTCGATAGCTACCTCAATATGTTCCGAAGCCTGGTTGGGCAAACCGCAGGGCTTCGCCGCGCCGGGGCTGCTAGCCTGGATCTGGCCTATGTCGCGGCCGGTCGCTATGACGCGTTTTGGGAGTTTGGCCTGTCCGAATGGGACATGGCCGCAGGCGCCCTGCTGATTCAAGAAGCCGGCGGCTTGGTCAGTGACTTCACTGGCAGCCATGAATACCTTGAAAAGGGCCAAATCGTTGCGGGCAACACCAAGTGCTTCAAGGCAGTCCTTACCGCCATCCAGCCACATCTGACTCCAGCACTGAAACGGTAACCATACGCCGCAAAAAAAACGCCCATCTGGGCGTTTTTTTATATCGACTTACTGCTGTGTCAGCACCAAACGCCCGTCATGGACCGGAATTTTCTGACCTGGGTCGCGATCCATCCGGACTTGCCCGACCGTACCGTCGAGGTCGTACTTCACCTCATAGCCAATGATCTTCTGATGAGTGTCAGTAACCGTACTGCAACGGGTTTCCGTTGTGCTATAGGTGTCATTCGCCTGCATGCGGCCTTGCACCTGATTCCCGGCATAACCACCGCCCACCGCACCGGCTACCGTGGCAATCTTTTTGCCGTTGCCGCCGCCAATCTGGTTTCCGAGCAGCCCACCGACCACCGCACCCACGGCCGTACCGGCAATACGATTGCTGTCCTGTACAGGCCTCTGGTGACTGACCGTCACGTCCTTGCATACCTCACGAGGCGTCTTGACGGTCTCCTTGACGGGATTAACGGCTAGCACGCTGGCGAATTCAGGCCCTCGATCGACCAGCGCATAGGTCGCAAAAGCACCACCAGCGCTCACCACAATAGCCCCCAGTACGGTACCAACCAACATGGACTTGTTCACTGCATCTTCCTTCATCTGACGAGCCAGGCTCGCGGCGGCGCCTTGGACTCGCCAGACTGCCGGAAGTTCGAATCAGGGAAGCTCGTCCACCTCTTCGACGACCGGAGGAATCAGATCTTCTCGCGTCAGATTCAGCCAGACCAGCAGCATTCCCGCCACATAGACCGATGAGTAGGTACCCGCGCCAACCCCGATCAGCAGCGCCAGGGAGAAGCCCCACAGATTTTCGCCACCGAAGTACATCAGCGCGCCCACCGCAAGCAGCGTGGACACCGAAGTGGCCAGAGTCCGCAGTAGCGTCTGGGTGGTCGAAATGTTGATGTTCTCGAGCAGCTCCGCCTTGCGCAGCATGCGGAAGTTTTCACGGATTCGGTCGAAGATCACGATGGTGTCGTTCAAGGAATAACCGATCACCGCCAACACCGCCGCCAGTACCGTCAAGTCAAAGGAGATCTGGAACAGCGAGAAGACCCCAAGCACCAGGATCACGTCGTGGAACAACGACAACACCGCGCCCAGGCCGAACTTCCACTGAAAGCGGAACGCGACATAAACCAGAATGCCGCCCAAGGCGAGCAACATGCCTAGACCGCCCTGGTCCCGCAACTCCTCACCCACGGCAGGACCAACAAACTCCACACGCTTGACGGTCACCGCACTGCCCGCCTCGCCACCGCGCAGGGCGTCGGCAATTCGCTCACCAAGCAGTGGATCATCGCCCGGCATGCGCACAAGAACATCCGTGGTGGCACCAAAGCTCTGAACCACAGCTTCATTGAAACCGGAGCCGGCAAGCTGTGAGCGCACCTGATCCAGAGCAACCGGCTGCTCGTATGAGAGCTCGATTAGCGTGCCGCCGGTGAAGTCCAGACCGAAGTTCAGCCCCTTCACCGCCAGACTAGCCAGCGAGACCAGCGTGAGCACCACGGTCAGGGCAAACGCCACATGACGAACGCCCATAAAGTTGATTACGCGTTTCATCGTGCTAGCCCCTTAAATCCACAATTTCTTGAGATCACGGCCACCGTAGATCAGGTTGACCATGGCTCGAGTCACGATGACGGCGGTGAACATAGAAGTCATGATCCCGAGCGAGAGCGTAACGGCGAAACCCTTGATCGGCCCGGTTCCCATGGCGAAGAGAATGCCGCCCACCAGCAGAGTCGTGAGGTTGCCGTCAACGATCGCCGAAAACGCGCGATCGAAGCCTTCATGGATGGCGCGCTGAATTGACATACCATTAGCAATCTCTTCGCGGATCCGCGAAAAAATCAGCACGTTGGCATCAACCGCCATGCCCATCGTCAACACGATACCGGCGATACCCGGCAGCGTCAGCGTGGCGCCCAGCATCGACATCAAAGCCGTCAGCACGATCATGTTGAACAGCAGCGCGACGGTAGCCAGGATCCCGAAGAACTTGTAGATCAGCACCATGAACACGGCGACGAACAGAAAGCCCCACATCGCCGCCTCGACACCGAGCTGAATGTTTTCAGCACCCAAGCTTGGGCCGATGGTGCGCTCTTCGGCAAAGTACATCGGTGCAGCCAGCCCCCCAGCACGAAGGAGCAATGCCAACTCGGATGACTCGCCCTGACCGTCAAGACCGGTGATACGGAACTGACTGCCCAACGGAGATTGGATGGTTGCCAGGCTGATGACCTTTTTCTCTTCCTGGAAGGTCTCGACGCGCACTTCTTGCTCAACACCGTCGACCATCTGCTTGACGTAGCGCGTTGTCGGCCGCTGCTCGATGAACACAACCGCCATGCTGCGCCCAACGTTGTTGCGAGTGGCGCGGTTCATCAGATCGCCACCGTGACCATCCAGGCGGATGTTCACCTGAGGCCGGCCATTCTCGTCATAGCTGGCCTGAGCGTCGGTGACTTGGTCACCAGTGATGATCAGGTTGCGCTCGAGCTGGACAGGCGGACGCCCCTCCTCACGAAACTCGAAGGTCTCGGTTGTCGCACGGGCAGCGTCAGCTTCGGCCGCCAGCCGGAACTCGAGGTTCGCAGTCTTGCCCAAGATACGCTTGGCTTCAGCCGTGTCCTGAACCCCCGGAAGCTCAACTACGATGCGGTTGGCACCCTGACGCTGAACCAACGGTTCGGAGACTCCCAACTCATTGACCCGGTTACGGACGGTGGTCAGATTCTGCTTGATCGAATACTCGCGGATCTCCGCTAGCTTGGCCTCGGTAATGGCCAGACGCAGCACCTGCTGGCCGTTGCGCTCGGTGGACGTCAGCTCAAAATCGTTGAAGTTCTTGCGGATCAGCGACTGAGCAGTCGAAAGCGTGGCCTCGTCGGCGAAACCTAGCTGCACAGCATTTTCAGCTAAAGGAAGGCTGCGGTAGCGCACACGCTCCTTGCGCAACAGGCTTTTGACCTCACCCTCGTAAACGTTGAGGCGCGTTTCGATGGCTTTTTCCATGTCGACTTCGAGCAGGAAATGCACACCACCGGACAAATCCAAGCCCAACTTCATCGGGCTCGCAGCCAAGTCACGCAGCCACTCTGGCGTCGTGGGCGCAAGATTGAGCGCAACCACATAGGCATCGCCCAGCGCACGACGCACAACATCCTTGGCAGGCAGCTGATCGTCCTGATCAGTCAATCGCAACAGGCCGCCCCGCCCCTGCTCGTCAAGGCTTGCAGCCTTGACTTCGATACCGGCCTCGGCAAGCGCTTTGCTCGCCTGATCGAGGTTGGCTTCGGTGACATTGAGCGAGGTGGCAGCGCCGGTGATCTGAACAGCCGGATCATCCGGATAGAGATTGGGCGCCGAATAAATGATGGCAATGCCGAGCACTACCACTATCAGCAGATATTTCCAGAGGGGGAATCTATTGAGCATGACGCAGCCCGTCTAATGACGCGGGGCGCCTTGCGCGCCCCGTCGTTGGTGTTGAGTAGAAGTCGGCTCAGATGGCCTTCAGCGTGCCCTTGGGCAGCGTTGCGGCGATCGCCACCTTCTGGAACTTCAGCTCCACCGAGTCGGAGACTTCGATCACAACGAAGTCATCAGAAACCTTGGTGACCTTGCCAGCGATACCACCGGAAGTCACCACTTCGTCACCCTTCTGCAGGCCGCCGATCAGATTCTTGTGCTCTTTCGCACGCTTGGCCTGTGGGCGCCAGATCATCAAGTAGAAGATGACCAGAAAACCGACCAGGAACAGCCACTCGAAGCCACTACCAGCGGGACCAGCGGCAGCCTCTTGAGCGTAGGCGGCGGGAATCAGAAAGCTCATGTAGCACTCCTGTTGCAGAGATCAGTTAAGTTATGAATTCGTCACGCAAGCGGCGGCGTTGGCAGGCCGCGCTTGGCATAGAAGGCGTCGACAAAGGCCGCCAATGTACCCTGTTGAATAGCTTCGCGTAAACCAGCCATCAGGCACTGATAGTGCCGCAAGTTATGGATCGTATTCAGCATGCTCCCCAACATTTCGCCACATTTATCCAGATGATGCAGGTAGGCTCGAGAGAAGTGTTTGCAGGTGTAACAATCACAGCCTGGATCCAGCGGCGAATCATCGTAGCGGTGCGAGGCGTTGCGGATCTTGACCACCCCGACATCGGTAAACAAGTGCCCATTTCGCGCATTTCGGGTCGGCATCACGCAATCGAACATATCCACCCCACGACGCACACCTTCGACGAGGTCCTCCGGCTTGCCAACGCCCATCAAGTAGCGAGGCTTGTCGGCCGGCATCTGCGGTGGCAGAAAATCAAGCACGCGAATCATCTCTTCTTTCGGCTCCCCGACGGAAAGCCCGCCGATCGCCAGACCGTCAAAGCCGATATCGCACAAGCCTTCCAGTGAGCGCATGCGCAGGGACTCGTGCATGCCGCCCTGCACGATACCGAACAGTGCCGCCGGACTATCGCCATGGGCATCCTTGGATCGCTTCGCCCACCGCAGCGACAACTCCATAGAACGCCGCGCGACGTCCTCGTCCGCCGGATAGGGCGTGCACTCATCGAAAATCATTACGATGTCGGAACCAAGATCACGCTGAACCTGCATCGACTCTTCCGGGCCCATGAAAACCTTGGCGCCGTCGACTGGCGAGGCGAAATAAACGCCCTCCTCCTTAATCTTGCGCATCGCCCCCAAGCTGAACACCTGAAAGCCACCGGAGTCCGTCAGGATCGGCCCCTGCCACTGCATGAAATCGTGAAGATCTCCGTGCGCCTTGATCACCTCGGTACCGGGTCGCAGCCACAGATGGAACGTGTTGCCAAGTATGATCTGCGCGCCGATCCCTTCAATATCGCGCGGCAGCATGCCTTTCACCGTGCCGTAGGTGCCCACCGGCATGAACGCAGGGGTTTCTACCGTGCCACGCGGAAAGGTCAGACGGCCGCGGCGCGCTCGCCCCTCAGTCGCCAGCAGCTCGAAGGACATGTGACAGGTACGACTCATTGGGAATCCTCGGGGCCGCGCGGGGCCGGATTGCGTGTGATGAACATGGCGTCGCCGTAACTGAAGAAGCGATAACCCTTGGCGATGGCCTCGGCATACGCAGCCATGGTTTCGGGATAGCCCGCAAACGCCGACACCAGCATCAGCAGAGTTGATTCAGGCAGATGAAAGTTGGTGACGAGCGCGTCGACCACGTGAAATGGCTTGCCCGGATAGAGAAAAATGTCGGTATCGCCACTGAAAGGCTTCAGCACACCGTCGCGCGCCGCACTCTCCAGTGAACGCACACTGGTAGTACCCACAGCCACCACACGGCCGCCTCGGGCACGGCAAGCTGCCACCGCATCGACAACTGCCTGATCAACTTCGAGCCACTCACGGTGCATATGGTGCTCTTCGATGCGCTCGACACGCACCGGCTGAAAGGTGCCTGCGCCTACGTGCAGCGTGACAAACGCACTCTCAACGCCTTTATCACGAAGGGCAGCCAGCAACTCGGCATCGAAATGCAATCCGGCCGTCGGTGCAGCAACTGCCCCCGCCCGCTGGGCATAGACCGTCTGATAGCGCTCCCGGTCTGCGTCTTCGTCTGGCCGGTCGATATAAGGCGGTAACGGCATATGACCGACGCGCTCGAGCAACGGCAACACATCTTGATCGAACTCCAATTCGAACAGCGCGTCATGGCGCGCCAGCATCAGCGCCTCGCCGCCGCCATCGATGTGAATACCACTCCCTGGCTTAGGCGACTTGCTGGACCGGATATGCGCCAGCACCCGGCGACCATCGAGCACGCGCTCGATCAGCACTTCGACTTTGCCGCCAGACGCTTTTTGGCCGAACAGACGAGCCGGAATCACCCGCGTGTTATTGAAAACCATCAGGTCGCCGGCGCGCACGTAATCGAGCAACTCAACGAAACTGTGGTGACCAAGCGTACCGGTCGAACCGTCGAGCGTCAGCAAACGGCTGGCACGACGCTCGGCCAATGGATGTCGAGCGATCAGCGAATCAGGGAGATCGAAGGAAAAAGCGGAGACTTGCATTGAAAAGATCAGCACGGAGCAGCAGGGGCGCAAAGCTTAGCGGAAACACCTCATTCTGACCACGCCAGACGATTGACCGCTCCGCAATGCATCCCTATACTGCGCCGCCACTGAGCCTCGATGGCGGAATCGGTAGACGCAGCGGATTCAAAATCCGCCGTTGGTAACAACGTGAGAGTTCGAGTCTCTCTCGAGGCACCATACCTCAGTGACCAGAAGCAGCTATCGCTTCTGATGGGGGATCCGCAGCGAGAAGCGGTTTCACCGACCTAAGAAAGGCCAACAGCGCCCTGCTGAAGCAAGCCTTACGCTTCATGGAAAAAAGTTTCGTACTGGCGGCGCGTCATACAGCACCGACTGAACCAAACTGCGATAAGTCGAATTTCTGCAGCACCAAATAGCACTGTAAGCACCGCTTGCGGTGGGCATAATCTATGGCTCCAAGGGCTTGGCATCGCCCAGCGAGTTATCGTAGAGTGTGCCCACTGTGTTTGCATGGGTCGCTGTTGAATCGTGGCCTGGTGCAGTAGATCTCAAGATCCGCTACATCCGTTCGACTCTTTACTCCTTGCAACCAGTTTCCGCTTTCTGCATTTGCAGAGGCGCTTCCACTATTGAGTTTCAAGGATACAAAGCTATGTCGAATCGTCAGAACGGTACCGTCAAGTGGTTTAACGACGAAAAAGGTTTTGGTTTCATCACTCCCGAGAGCGGTCCGGATCTGTTCGTGCACTTCCGCGCGATCGAAGGCAATGGCTTCAAGAGCCTGAAAGAAGGCCAGAAAGTCAGCTTTGTAGCTGTACAAGGTCAAAAGGGCATGCAGGCTGACCAGGTTCAAATCCAGGAATAAGCCCCGCTCCGAAAAGCCCCTGATGGCAACATCAGGGGCTTTTTTATGCGCGCGTTTCCGTAGAATGCGCCACCGCCTTTCCTAGCGAGACAATATGCATGCGCAACCATCCACTCAGCCCGCAGGGCCCGTTTCCTGCCGCCGGCCTGGTTCGTCGACTCGCCGCCATCTTCTATGATGCCTTCCTGTCGATCGCACTGATGATGGTGGTTACGCTGTTCTACCAGCAGGTGCTCTTGCGTGTTTTTTATGGCAACGAAGGCCTTAAAGCAGTGGCGGAAGCCGGCGGACTCGATATAGACCCGATCCTCTCGACCCTACTGTTGTTCACCCTGTTCGCCTTCTTTGCCAAGTTCTGGACACACAACGGTCAGACACTCGGAATGCAGGTCTGGGGCGTACGCATTCAGAATGCCGATGGCAGCGCCATCGACCTGTGGCAGGCCCTGCTGCGCTTCCTGATTGCGATCATGTCCTGGCTTGCCCTGGGGCTGGGCTACTGGTGGATGCTGATCGACAAGAAGCGCAGAACCTGGCATGACATCTACTCGGAAAGTCAGGTCGTGCAGCTACCAAAGAACATCCATAAGAAATAGCGCCAGGCGGCGAGTCATTCTCGCTCGACTGATCAAGCCCCGCAGGCTCAGGTTTTGAGCCTGCAGGAATGCAATCACCCCGCCCGCCGCAATAGCCAGACACCCGCCAGCGCGCAGATGGTCGCCGGCACCATCACTGCCAGCAGCGGCGAGAAGCCGAACACCTGGCTTGCCGGACCCAACAGGTCCTGCAAAATTCGGAACACGAAACCAACAATGACACCGGTGAAGATGCGTTGACCGAGCGTTACGGAGCGCAACGGTCCAAAGATGAACGAGATGGCCAGCAACACCAGCGCTACTGTCACCGCTGGCTGCAATACCTTGCTCCAGAATGCCAGCCAGTAGCGACCGTTGTTCAGCCCCTGCTCACCCAGATAGTGGATATAGCGCCACAATCCGGTGATCGACAACGCATCCGGCTCCATCACGACAGTACCGACCAATTGAGGTGTCAGCTGAACATCCCAACGTTCCTCGGCGACTTTCGTCACCTCAGTGTGATCGCCTCGAAAATGCGTCGTAGCGACATCGCTAAGCAACCACTGCTCATCCTCGTAGCGCGCGCGGCGGGCAAAGCTTGCGGATAGCAACTGACGCTGCTCGTCAAAACGGTAGCGGGTAACTCCGAGCAGCAGACCACTGGGCTGCACCGCATTAATATGCACAAATTCGTCACCCTGACGATGCCAGAGCCCGCGCTTGCTGCTCTGCGCTTCGCCAGCGCCCTGCGCCGAAGAGCGAGTTGCCTGTGCGATGTTTTCGCTCCAGGGCGATACATATTCACCTATCAGCACACCGATCAGCAGCAGTAACAGCATCGGCTTCATCACAGCCAGCACGATGCGCCCGAGAGACACGCCGGCAGCCCGCATAATGGTCAACTCGCTACTGCTCGCCAGCGTGCCAAGCCCTATAAGGCAGCCGATCAAGGCCGCCATCGGCAACATCTCGTAGATCCGTGACGGCGTAGTGAGCAGTACGTAAACGGCGGCATTCAACGTGCCGTAGCTACCCTTCACATCGCCCAGTTCGTCGATAAAGGCGAACAGCAATGCGAGGCCGACAATGATGCCGAGTACCGTCAGAATCGCCAGCAGAACGTGGCTGCCGATGTAGCGATCAAGCTTACGCATGAGCGGCCCTCGACAGGCTGCGGCGCTTGCTGATGGCAAGCCTCAGCGGTTCCCAATAAAGCATCAGCATCCCTATTGCGAAGAAGATTCCGTGCACCCACCAGAGCCCCAGCGCCGGGGGGATTCGACCCTTGTCCAGGGAGCCCCGGGCAGCGATGAGCAGCGCGAGGTAGGCCATATACAGAAGGATTGCGGGTAGCAGTTTCAAGAAGCGCCCCTGCCGCGGATTCACTTTCGACAGCGGGACCGCCAGCAACGTGACGATGAATACCAACAGTGGCAACGACAGACGCCACTGCAGCTCGGACTGTAGACGAATGTCGTCACTCCCAAGCAGATCGAGCGTCGGCATTGATTCGCGCTCGCTCAGCTCAACGCTGACCTCCGGCCGGGGCAACAGCACGCCATAAGTGTCGTACTGGATCGCCCGATAATTGGCCTGCCCTGGGTTGCCGTCATAGCGATAACCGTTTTCCAGAATCAGATAGCGGCTTCCGTCAGGCTGAATTTCTTGACGCCCGCTTTCGGCAACCAGAACGGAGAGTCCGCGCTTTTCGCCGGTCGCGCTGGACAGGTTGGTTTCGGAGATGAACACGCCGGCCAACTCGGTGCGATCAGCAGTCAGTTCACGGGTATAGGTCACGCGAGTGCCATCGCGCAGAGTCTGAAAGCGGCCCGGCACCAGCGTGTCGAACTCAGTCAGCGAGTCCTGCTCATTAAGGATGCGATCAACCTCAGCCACACCCTGCGGCGCCAGCCCTAGACTCAGCCAACCGACCAGTCCGGCGACCAGCGCAGCCGGCGCCAAACTGTAGGTCAGCAGACGGCGCTGACTCATACCAGTAGCCGAGAGCACGGTCATTTCGCTGTCGAGATAGAGCCGCCCATAGGCCAGCAGAATGCCGAGAAACAGGCCCAGCGGCAGAATCAGCTGCAGGAACCCCGGCAGGCGGAACCCCATGATCATCAGCAGGACACCGGGATCGAGCAGCCCCTGTGCGGCCTGCGCCAGGTATTTAATGAAACGCCCGCTCATGATGATGACCAGCAGCACGGCACTTACCGCGCTCAGGGTGACCAGAAGCTCACGGGACAGGTAACGAAAGACGATCAAACCGGACACTCCAGGGTTGTCAGGCTCCGGCGGCTACGCTCAAACTAGCCACCAAGCAGCCGGCCCGCACGTAACAGAGCGTTGGAGTCACTCAGCATTTTCCAACGCCCCGGTAGACGAACCACCGGAAAACAAGCCCGGCATTATCCTGCAAACCCGACTCTTTGTCTTGGGGACTCGACGCCATGGAATTCGTTGTAAAGAACACCAAAGCCACTGCCGCAAAAACAGCCACCCTGGTTCTGCCCGTTGGCGAAGAGGGTCTGCTCGGTGCAACAGCCCAAACCGTCGACCAGGCCACCGGCGGCGCGATCAGTGCAGTGCTCAAGCGCGGCGACCTGAAAGGCAAAGCGGGACAGACGCTGTTGCTGCACAGCCTGCCAGACCTCAAGGCCGATCGCGTTCTACTGGTTGGCACCGGCAAGGACGACGAGCGCGACGGGCGCCAGTGGCGAAAGATCGCCGCAGCCGCCCTCGGCGTACTGAAAGGCCTTGCCGGAAGCGATGCGACTTTTGCCCTGCAGGATGTGCAGGTCAAGGACCGTGATACCTATGCACGTGCTCGCATGCTGGTCGAGGTATTGGCCGATGGTCAGTACGTGTTTGACCAGTTCAAGAGCAAGAAGAACGACGAACCCAAGCTCGGCAAGATCACCCTATTAACTGACAAAGCTGACCAGGAACGCGTCGAGCAGGCTGCTCGTCACGCCGCAGCGATTGCCGCCGGCATGAGCTTCGCCCGCGACCTTGGCAACCTGCCGCCAAATATCTGCCATCCCAGCTATGTGGCCGATCAGGCCAAGCAGCTTGGCAAGACTTTCAAAGGTTTGAAAGTCGAAATCCTGGACGAGAAAAAGCTGCGTGAACTTGGCGCTGGCTCGTTTCTCGCCGTTTCCCAGGGCAGCGAGCAACCCGGCTGTATCGTCGTCATGCAGTACAACGGCGGGAAAAAAGGCGAGCAACCCTACGCATTGGTCGGCAAAGGCATCACATTCGATACCGGAGGCATCAGCCTCAAGCCCGGCCAGGGCATGGACGAGATGAAATATGACATGTGCGGTGCCGCCAGTGTTCTCGGCACCTTCCGTGCTGCATTGGAGCTCGAGCTGCCGATCAATCTTGTCGGTCTGCTCGCCTGCGCGGAAAACATGCCGAGCGGCAACGCCACTCGCCCCGGCGACATTGTCACCACCATGAGCGGCCAAACCGTTGAAATTCTCAACACCGACGCCGAAGGCCGTTTGGTGCTCTGCGACACCCTGACCTACGCCGAGCGTTTCAAGCCGCGCGCAGTGATCGACGTCGCCACCCTGACCGGCGCTTGCATCGTAGCGCTGGGCAGCAACACGTCTGGCCTGCTTGGCAACAACGACGAACTGCTGCAGCAGGTATTGGGCGCCGGCCGGAAAGCCGACGATCGCGCCTGGCAACTGCCATTGTTCGACGAGTATCAGGAGCAGCTCGACAGCCCCTTCGCCGACATCGCCAATATCGGCGGGCCCAAAGCCGGCACCATCACCGCGGCCTGCTTCCTTTCACGCTTCACCAAGGCCTACCCCTGGGCGCACCTGGACGTCGCCGGTACTGCCTGGATCAGTGGCGGCAAGGAAAAAGGCGCAACGGGACGTCCGGTTCCACTGCTGACCCAGTACCTGCTGGACCGAGCCGAGCAGGCATGAACGAAACGAGCGTAAACCTGGCATGACTCGGATCGAGTTCTACGTATTGCCTGACAGCGAGCAGGCGGGCCGCGCGAGAGCGGCCTGCCAGTTGGCAAGCAAAGGCTGGCAGCACGGCCTGCCGGTGTTCATTCGGTGCCAGGACGACCAGCAGTGCAATGAACTCGACGAGCTTCTGTGGACCTTTCGTGCAGAACGGTTCATCCCGCATGAACTGCATGGGGTCGATCCACTTGCCCCTGTGGTGATTGGTACAGAGCAGCCACCCGCCTCGGTACAGGGTTTGCTGATCAACCTTTCACCGACGCTATCGCCGCATACCGACCAGTTCAGCCGGGTGATCGAGATCGTCAATCAGCAGCCTGAGCTACTGACCGTCTGCCGGGACAACTTTCGCCTCTATCGGCAGCGTGGCTATGATCCAAAGAGAGTCGAACTGTAACGCACGATGGCTGCAAGCGAAGGAGTCGCCAAGCCTGCCACCGATGGACATCAATAGCTTCTGGGCCAATGCCCGATCAGGATCGCCTTAACACGCCTGGACGCTCAATTCCGGATGCCCCGTACATGACGCAATCGCGCCCCCCTAAAGCCCATTTTCTAGATGATCTGGAATCCATTCGCGCGCTACTAGGCGACCAAGACGCGCCACTGCTGAGCGAGACACTGGATCCGGACAGCATTCCGCTGCTTTCAGACATCGTCGAACACGCACCAGCAGCCGAGCCGGAGGTCGAGCCACGCGAGCCTGCCGTGCGTACCGCCTTCCGAACGCTCGCCGAGCGTCATCTCGACCACGAGCTGCGAAATGCCGCGCAACTGATCCTGCAGGAAGTCATCGATGATTTCGTGCCACAGATCGAAGCCGAACTGCGGGTTCGCCTGGAGGCACGCGCCGAGCAGCTGATCAAGTCTCATCGCTCCTGACTCGCTGACAACCAAGGCACACGCTCCGCCGGAACAGCCATCCACGCGCGCTTAGCTGTGCCAGCTGGACAAAAGCGGCATCGCAAGCCTGCCGATCATCCACTTTGCCTTTATACTTGCCCGCTTTTCCGATCAGCCGTTCTAAGGGTCCCGCCGCATGGACAAGACCTACCAGCCGCACGCCATCGAAACCTCCTGGTACCAGACCTGGGAATCGAACAACTATTTCGCGCCCCAAGGTTCAGGCGAGCCCTACACCATCATGATCCCGCCGCCGAACGTCACCGGCAGCCTGCATATGGGCCATGGCTTCAACAACGCCATCATGGATGCACTGATCCGTTTCCGGCGGATGCAGGGTCGCAACACCTTGTGGCAGCCCGGCACCGATCACGCCGGCATTGCCACCCAAATGGTGGTCGAGCGTCAGCTTGGCGCTCAGGGCGTCAGCCGTCATGACCTGGGGCGCGAGAAGTTCCTCGACAAGGTGTGGCAGTGGAAAGAAGAGTCCGGCGGTCACATCACCCGGCAAATTCGCCGCCTGGGCTCCTCGGTGGACTGGTCGCGTGAGCGCTTCACCATGGACGAGGGGCTTTCCGAGGCTGTCAAAGAAGCCTTCGTGAGGCTGCACGAGGACGGCCTGATCTACCGCGGCAAGCGCCTGGTCAACTGGGATACCAAGCTGCACACCGCGATTTCCGATCTTGAAGTCGAAAACCATGATGAGAAAGGTCACCTCTGGCACCTGCGCTATCCGCTGGCAGATGGTTGCAAGACAGCCGATGGCGAGGATTACCTGGTCGTAGCGACCACCCGGCCGGAAACCATGCTGGGCGACGCCGCAGTCGCGGTGCACCCCGAGGACGAGCGCTACAAGAACCTCATCGGCCGCCACATCATGTTGCCGCTGGTGAACCGCCTGATCCCGATCATCGCCGACGACTACGTCGACCTCGAATTTGGCACCGGCTGCGTAAAAATCACCCCGGCTCATGACTTCAACGACTATGAGGTCGGCAAGCGCCACCACCTGCCGCTGATCAACATCTTCGACCAGAACGCCTGCATCCTGGCCCGCGCCCAGGTGTTCAACATCGACGGTTCGGTGAACGACAAGATCGACGGCAGCCTGCCAGACGGCTATGCGCACATGGACCGTTTCGACGCGCGCAAAGCTATCGTCGCCGAATTCGACGCCATGAGTCTGCTGGAGAAGATCGACGATCACGGACTGAAAGTACCGCGCGGCGACCGCTCCGGCACCATCATCGAGCCGTGGCTGACCGATCAGTGGTACGTCTCCACGAAGCCGCTGGCCGAGAAGGCAATCGCCGCCGTTGAAAGCGGCGACATCCAGTTCGTGCCCAAGCAGTACGAGAACATGTACTTCAGCTGGATGCGCGACATTCAGGACTGGTGCATCAGCCGTCAGCTCTGGTGGGGCCACCGTATTCCGGCCTGGTATGACGAAGCGGGCAACGTCTACGTCGGCCGCGACGAAGTGGAGGTACGCAGCAAGTACAACCTGTGCAACAACGTTGAACTGCGTCAGGACGAGGACGTGCTGGATACCTGGTTCAGCTCCGGACTGTGGACTTTCTCCACTCTCGGCTGGCCCGAGCAGACCGATTTCCTCAAGACATTCCACCCTACCGACGTATTGGTAACCGGGTTCGACATCATCTTCTTCTGGGTAGCCCGGATGATCATGCTGTCGACCCATCTGACCGGGCAGATTCCGTTCAAGACCGTGTACGTGCACGGGCTCGTTCGTGATGGCCAGGGCCAGAAGATGTCCAAGTCCAAGGGCAACGTCCTTGATCCGCTGGATATCGTCGACGGCATTACCCTTGACGAGCTGCTGCAGAAACGTACCAGCGGCATGATGCAGCCCAAGCTAGCCGAGAAGATCGCCAAGCAGACCCGCACCGAGTTTCCTGAAGGCATTGCCAGCTACGGCACCGACGCCCTGCGTTTCACCTTCTGCTCGCTGGCCTCTACCGGTCGCGACGTGAAGTTCGACATGGGTCGCGTCGAGGGTTATCGCAACTTCTGCAACAAGATCTGGAACGCCGCCAACTTCGTCTTCGAGAACACCGAGGACAGGGACACGGGGATCAATGACGAACCTGTTGAGCTGTCGTCGGTGGATCGCTGGATCATCTCCTCGTTGCAGCGCACCGAAGCCGAAGTCACCCGCCAGCTGGAGGCCTTCCGCTTCGACCTAGCCGCTCAGGCCCTGTATGAGTTCATCTGGGACGAGTATTGCGCCTGGTATCTGGAACTGGTCAAACCGGTGCTGTGGGACGAAACGGCCAGCGTCGAACGCCAACGCGGCACTCGTCGCACCCTGGTGCGCGTGCTGGAAACGGCGCTGCGCCTGGCGCATCCATTCATGCCGTTCATCACCGAAGAGATCTGGCAGCGCGTCGCACCGTTGGCGGGCAAGTCTGGGCCGACGCTGATGCTGCAATCCTGGCCGGAATTCAACCCGGAGCGCATCGACGAAGCTGCCGAAGGTGATATCGAGTGGGTCAAAGCCTTCATGCTGGGTATCCGCCAGATCCGTGGCGAGATGAACATCTCCATGGCCAAGCGCATCGACGTCGTGCTGGGTGACGCCAGCGAATCTGATCAGCGTCGCCTCGCCGATAACGAGCCGCTACTGAAAAAACTGGCCAAGCTGGAAAGCGTTCGCGTCCTCAATCAAGGCGAAGAACCGCCGCTGTCGGCCACGGCGCTGGTCGGCGACATGCAGGTGCTGGTGCCCATGGCAGGCCTGATCGACAAGGACGCCGAACTTGCCCGACTCGACAAGGAGATAGGTCGACTGGACGGCGAAGTGAAGCGCGTGGGCGGTAAGCTCGGCAACGCCGGCTTCGTCGACAAGGCGCCCGCCGAAGTCATCGACAAGGAGCGCGCCAAGCTGGCGGAGGCTGAGCAAGCCAAAGCCAGACTGGTCGAGCAGCGCGAGCGCATCGCCAGCCTGTAAACAAGCGAAAGGCCAGCACTTGATGTGCTGGCCTTTTTGCTTAGATAACTGCGCTTGATTGATGACAAGTCGCTTTCAGCGCCGCTGGTACACTATGCCGCATCCGACAATAACGAATTGCAACTGACAGGCCTGAACCCACGCGGAAAGCTCCACGACATGAAGTAAGTCAGCAGCGAAGCAAACCCGAGGCGGTTTGCCCTACGCGCAGCCGTTCACGACGCAGGTAAAACCTTCCGTACCGCGGTTACTTAATTCTCTCGCACCGCCAGTCGCCCATTTTTTAAGCCTGTCAGCCCCGAGCCAGAACAACAACCCGAATGGCCCGGCACGGTTTATAAAAAATGGAGCCCCTCAGATGTATGTACTCATGGCTGTTCTATTTGTTCTGGGCTATCTATGCATAGCCTTCGAGCATCCGCTGAAAATTGACAAGGCCGCCGCCGCAATCCTCACAGCCGTGCTGTGCTGGACTGCATTGATACTCGGTGCGGAAACCATCGTGCCACTGTTGCCATCTGCCGCGCATTACCCAGGCGAACCTTCAGCCTTTGTAGTCGAATCGCTGAGACATCATCTGGGCGAAATCTCGGAGATTCTGTTCTTCCTGCTCGGCGCCATGACCATCGTCGAACTCATCGATTCCCACGAAGGTTTCAAGGTCATCACTGACCGGATCCAGACGCGCAAGCGCGTGCACCTGTTGTGGATCATCGGCTTCCTGACCTTCTTCCTGTCCGCCGCGCTGGACAACCTGACCACTACCATCGTCATGGTATCGCTGCTGCGCAAACTGATCCGCGGCCGCCCCGAACGCTGGCTGTTCGTCGGCGTCGTGGTGATTGCTGCGAACGCGGGCGGCGCCTGGTCGCCGATTGGCGACGTCACCACCACCATGCTCTGGATTGGTAACCAGATCACCGCCTCGGGCGTGATCGTCGGATTGTTTATCCCGAGCCTCGTCTGCCTGCTTGTTCCGCTGTTGATCCTCAGCTTCAGCATGCGCGGCGAAGTGCCCCGTCCAGGTGCCAGGGCGCATCTGGCCGAAAGTAATCCGCCAACGACCACGGTGTTCGAACGCAACCTGGTATTAGCGCTCGGTATCGGCGCGCTGGTGTTCGTGCCGGTCTTCAAGACCGTTACCCACCTGCCCCCTTATATGGGCATCCTGTTCGGGCTCGGCGTGCTCTGGGTCACTACCGAGTTTCTGCACCGTCACAAGGAAGACGATCACAAGCACCCGCTTTCGGTCGTGGGTGTCCTGCGCAAGGTCGATACCCCGAGCGTGCTGTTCTTCCTTGGCATCTTGCTGGCCGTTGCGGCGCTTGCTACGGCCGGTCATTTGACCCAAGTCGCGACGGCGCTGCGCGATTCCCTCGGACACATCTATCCGATCAACTACAGCATCGGCCTGCTGTCGGCGGTGGTAGACAACGTGCCATTGGTTGCCGGCTCGATGAAAATGTACCCGCTGGTAAGTCCGGAAACCCTTGATGCCGCGCCAGCCGCTGAAGCCGCTTGGCTGTCGCAGTTCGTCGTCGACGGTAACTTCTGGGAGATGCTCGCCTATTGCGCCGGGACGGGTGGCAGCACGCTGATCATTGGTTCGGCCGCAGGCGTTGCGGCCATGGGCATGGAAAAGATCAGCTTCACCTGGTACGTCAAGCGCGTCAGCCTGCTGGCTTTTCTCGGCTATACAGCCGGCGCCGTGACCTATATAGGCATGCTCGCCCTGCGTTGAACCACTCAGGCGGGCCCGTCGAAGCCGCTCGGGCGGCATTCAACGGGCCCGGCCCCACTGTTATGGAGCTGTGATGACAGTCAGCAAAACCAAAAGCAGTTTTTATCGCCGTTTGTATGTCGCCTGGCTGATTGACAGCGGTGCCACCACCAGCGTGCCCGCCCTGGTAGAAGCAACCGGAATGCCGCGCAGAACGGCGCAGGATACGTTGGCAGCCCTCGCCGACCTGGACATCGACTGCCGCTTTACGCAGGACGACGGCGAGCGACATAACGCCGGTCAGTACCGAATCCACGACTGGGGCGCGATCGACCCGCAATGGATCGAGCGCAACCTGGCGCAGATCAGATCCGTTCTCGACTATCCGTAACCGCGAGCGGTAAACATCCACTCTGGCGCCGCTCGGCCGTCCCAGAATGGGGTGCGGGATGGGTAGCCTTTATCCGCGTACTCGCAACGTTCCTCTCAACCATCAGTAGCGTGGTCCTTTACCAGGCGCGCCGTTAAGCTGTTCGGTCTCTTCGCCCGCATGGTTCGTCGTCAATGTCTCAACGCCCCGCCCTGTTCCCGGCACTGCTCGCTGGTGCCGCCCTGCTACTGGTTGTCCATGGCCTGGGACGGTTTGTCTACACGCCACTCTTGCCGTGGCTGGTAGAGGACGGCATGCTCAGCGTGCAGCAAGGCGCGAGCGTCGCCAGCTGGAATTACCTGGGCTACCTGATTGGCGCGCTGCTCGCTCTGCGCTGGCACCAGGTTGGTCAGATTCGCCGGAGCTTGCCTTGGGCACTGGTGCTTCATGTCGGAACCACATTGGCGCAGACCCAGGCCGAATCGGTAGAGGTGCTTTCAGCGCTGCGCCTGCTCAATGGCATCAGCAATGGGCTGGTTTTTGTGCAGGCTCCCTCGCTGCTGCTGGAATGGCTGGCGCGTCATCGCCGCGTCTCATCCAGTGGCCTGGTCTATCTTGGCGCATGTGTTGGACTGATCGTATCCAGTCTGATGGTCAGCTTAAGCAACGGTGTGCTCGAGGGTGCTGATCGTTGGTGGCCTGCGGCAATCCTGTCTATCCCGCTTTCGTGGTGGGGCTGGCGCAAACTGGCGAGCCTCGACCTGCCTCCCGAAGAACCCCAAAGCACTGCCACAAAGCCCCGGAGCGCGCGCCTGCTGGACCGCGCCAGTACACCGCTGTTTCTCTCGTATGCAGGCGCCGGCATGGGTTATATCTTGCCGATGACCTTCTTGCCGATGGTCGCGCGGTTGCAGGTCGAACCGGGAGACATGCTGGTGGAAAGCAGCTGGTTGGTGGTCGCACTGGCTACCCTGCCCTCACCCTGGCTATGGAATCGCCTCGGCGCTCTGCTCGGCGATACGCTGGCACTGCGCTTCAGCTATGTCACGCAACTGGTCGGTGTGCTGGCTGCGCTGTTGCTGCCCGGCGCACCGGGGATCCTGATATGTGCCGTCCTGGTCGGCGGCACCTTTCTTGGCACCGTGTTGCTGACCCAGCGCCTGGCACGCGCCCTTCATCCGCACCAGGGACCGCGACTGTCAGCAGCGCTGATTGCACTCTACAGCCTGACGCAACTGGCCGGCCCCTGGCTTACTGGCGTCTGGCTAAGCATGGGCGGTTCCCTGCACAGCGCCTTCTGGCTCGGCGCCGGCGCGCTGCTATGGGGGCTGGTATGGATGCTGCTGGTGCCACGTAGGGCCTGAAAGCTGTGGGACAATACGAACTTTTACAGCCAGCGGCAGCCGACCATGACATCCAGACCCGCGACACCGCCACCGCGCAAGGCCAAGCCAGCGGTCGAGAAGGCCGTGCTGCACCCTCGTAACCGCCATACCGGGCGCTATGACTTTCCGGCGCTGATAGCGGGCAGCCCCGAGTTGGCGAGGTTCGTCATTCTCAATCCCTACGGCAAGCAAAGCATCGATTTTGCCGATCCGGAGGCAGTTCGCGTCTTCAATCGCGCACTGCTCAAACAGTTCTACGGAATCGTGCACTGGGATATACCGCCGGGTTACCTGTGCCCGCCGATTCCAGGCCGGGCCGACTATCTGCACGGTCTGGCCGACTTGCTGGCGGGCGAAAACGCTGGTGAGATTCCGCGCGGCGCAAGCATTCACGCACTGGACATCGGCACCGGCGCCAACTGCATTTACCCGTTGATCGGTCTGCGCGAATACGGCTGGCGTTTTACCGGGTCGGATATCGATGCAACGGCGCTGGCGTCGGCCCGTACCATCGTCACCGCGAACAAGCTCGGCAAGAGCATTGAATTGCGCGCGCAGCAGCACCCTCGCCACGTATTTGAGAATCTGCTGCAGGCCGAGGATCGCTTCGACGTCACACTCTGCAATCCACCCTTCCATGCCTCGCAAGCAGAAGCCAGCAGTGGCAGCCAGCGAAAGTGGCGCAACCTTGGCAAGCTGGACCCCAAGCGCAAACTGCCCGCGCTTAACTTCGGCGGTCAGGCAGCGGAACTCTGGTGTGAAGGTGGGGAGGCAGCATTTGTTGCGCTGCTGGCGGAAGAAAGTCGTGGCGTGAGCCAACAAGTCTGCTGGTTCAGCACGCTGGTTTCGAAAGCGAGCAACGTGCAGCCTCTACAGGCTCGGCTCAAGAAGCTTGGCGCCCAACAAGTACGCGTATGCGAAATGTCCCAGGGGCAAAAGCGCAGCCGCTTCGTGGCCTGGACCTACCTCGATAATGAACAGCGCGCGAAGTGGCGGAGTGATCACTGGTGAGTCGCCAGTTGGGCTGATCGCTTTCCGAATGATCAGCTGAGCAACTTACTTCAGACGGCAATATCCCAGCGCTGGCGATCTTTAAGGGCCAGCGTCTGGATATACCTCGGCTCCCCGTTGATTTCTTCCAGCTCGGTCATCCCGGCGAGTTCGCCGACGACGCGATAGCGCTTGCCGACGCGTTTGTCCTGCAGCGGATAGAGCTGGGCAATCTGTTGGGCGAGTTCGGTAAGAGTGGACATGGTTCGGTAGCTCCAGATAACTGCATGCCGCAGCTTTTTACAGGCCTTAGGTTACGATTCAACGACAACCTTCCTTCGTCTCGCCTGTTGGAGCCATCCGTTGCGCAATTGATTCCCTAACAGAAGCAAAAACTACCCGAACGATTGTTCAACAGATCCCTACACCCAGCTGCAACAGTGCCAGGCCACCCTGCTGCCAGCCCCACCAGGCCGCGACCAAAAGCAGCGAAGCCAACATGGCGCCGCCTGCCCATAACCAGCCGCGGCGCATCAGGCCATACCTGCCGCCAAGCGCACACGCTCGACCGGCTGCTCACGAATCGGCCAATTGAGTGCTGCAGCCATCAGGCTCAGCGCTATGGAAATTTGCCAGACCAGGTCGTAACTGCCAGTCGTGTCATAGACCCAGCCGCCCAGCCAGCCACCGAAGAACGAACCGATCTGGTGGAACAGAAACACGATGCCGCCCAACATCGACAAATTGCGCACGCCAAACAGCGTAGCGACCGTGCCGTTGGTCAAGGGCACGGTAGAGAGCCACAACAGCCCCATGGCGATGCCGAATGCATAGGCGGTCCACAGCGTCAGCGGTGCAAAGAAGAACGCGCTGATTACCACGGCCCGAGCCAGATAAAGCGCCGTCAGCAATTTCGGCTTCGAATAACAACCGCCCAGCCAGCCCGCCGTGTAGGTGCCGATAATGTTGAACAGGCCAACCAGTGCCAGAACGGTCGTGCCGGCCATCGCAGGCAGCTGCTTGTCGACCAGATAGGCCGGCAAGTGAATACCGATGAACACCACCTGAAACCCGCAGACAAAGAAACCCAGCGCCAGCAGCCGGAAGCCGGAATGGCTGACCGCTTCACGCAGCGCCTCCATCAGCGTTTGCTGCGGGCCGGTCACCGGCGCTGCTGGTCCGCTGCGCAGCATCAGCGCCAGCGGCATGATCAACGCCACCAGCAAACCCAGCGCCAGCAAGGCCGACGACCAGCCCAACCAGCCAATCAGACCAAGCGTGCCAGGCAGCATCGCAAACTGACCGAACGAACCTGCTGCGCTGGCAATACCCATCGCCATGCTGCGTTTTTCGACCGGCACCGCGCGCCCGACTGCACCAAGGATCACGGAAAAGGAGGTTCCGGAAAGCCCCAGCCCGATCAGCAGGCCGGCACTGAGAGACAGTGAAACCGGCGAATCCGCGCCCGCCATCAGCAACAGGCCGACCGCGTAGAGCACACCACCGAGCAGCACGGCACGGGCCACACCAAAACGGTCCGCCAGCGCGCCGGTGACCGGCTGCGCCAGGCCCCAGATCAGATTCTGCAAGGCAATGGCAAACGCAAAGGTTTCACGCCCCCAGCCGAATTCGGCGCTCATCGGTGGCAGGAAAAGCCCGAATCCATGCCGGATACCCAGGGAAAGAGCAAGGATCAAGGAGCCGCCCAGCAGGATCCAGGTACTGTTGCGCCAAATCGCATTCATCGCTGACACACTTTGCAAAAATCGAGGGGGATTCATCTTACTCGCAACCACCCCGTCATCCACCTCCCCTTTTTACTCAGTGAACGACGAGTGGCGGGTTTGCTCGGGTAAACTGCCGCCTGTCTGCCTTTCTCGACGCGAGTACCCCATGCCGATTCGCCACTGCATCGTTCACCTGATCGAAAAAAAGCCGGACGGCACGCCTGCCGTTCTCCATGCCCGCGACTCGGAGCTGGGCGATTCTCAGGCCATCGAGAACCTGCTGGCCGATCTCAATGAGAGCTACAACGCCAAGCAGGGCAAGGCCTGGGGCTTCTTCCATGAGGAATCCGGTGCCTACCCCTTCAGCGGCTGGCTCGCGCAGTACATGGAAGGCAATCAGGACTTCACCGCGTTCAGCCGCCAGGCGGTTGAACATCTGCAGAAGCTGATGGAAGAGTCCAACCTGTCAACCGGCGGCCACGTGCTGTTCGCTCACTACCAGCAAGGTATGACCGATTACCTGGCCATCGCCCTGCTGCATCACAGCAATGGCGTGACCGTGACCGACGCACTGGATGTGGCCGAAGCCAGACACCTCGACCTGGGCCAACTGCATCTGGCGACACGCATCAACATCTCCGAGTGGAAGAACAACAAGCAGTCCAGGCAGTACATCTCATTCATCAAGGGCAAGAACGGCAAGAAGGTGTCCGAGTACTTCCGCGACTTCATCGGTTGCCAGGAAGGCGTCGATGGCCCGGGCGAAACGCGCACGCTGCTCAAGGCCTTCAGCGATTACGTCGAGAGCGAAGACCTCCCCGATGAAAAGGCACGTGAGAAAACCAGCGCATTGGTGGGTTACGCCAGTAGTCAGGCCAAGATCGGCGAACCTATGTCACTGGAAGAATTGTCCGGCGTTATCGACGAGGAGCGGCCACGCGCCTTCTACGACCACATCCGCAACAAGGACTATGGCCTTTCGCCGGAGATTCCCGCTGACAAGCGCACCCTGAACCAGTTTCAGCGGTTCACCGGGCGTGCCGAGGGGCTGTCGATCAGCTTCGAATCACATCTGCTGGGCTCGAAAGTCGAGTACGACGAAGCCCGCGACATGTTGATTATTCGCAACCTGCCGACGCAGCTGACCGATCAACTCAAACGACGCAAGGGATAAGGCGCCGGGCAGCGACGCCTGTTCACGCCGGCGGCTTCTGAGGCTCTGGGCCAAGGCCCACTCGCTACGAAAATCTGCCTTCCCGCTGGAATGAAACGGCCATCTGCCAGTCAGATGGCTGCTTATCGCTGCCGCAACCCCCCGCTCTATCCGTAACGGCTAAGGAATCACAATGGATTGGCTTCACCTGATTATTCTGTCCCTGGTGCAGGGCATTACCGAATTTCTCCCGATTTCCTCTTCCGCCCACCTGATCCTTCCTTCGCAAGTGCTTGGATGGCCCGACCAGGGCCAGGCATTCGACGTTGCGGTGCACGTCGGCACATTGCTCGCCGTATTGATCTGCTTCCGTCACGAAGTGATCGCGACCACCCGCGGCTGGCTGGCGCATGTGTTCCGTCGGCAGGTCAGTGCCGAAAGCCGTCTGGGTTGGGCGATTATCATTGGCACCCTGCCAGCCGGAATCATCGGCTTGCTGCTGGAAGACTATATCGAGCAGTACACCCGTTCGATGCTGTTCATTGCGGCAACGACCATCATCTTTGGCCTGCTGCTGTGGTACGCCGACGTCAAAGGCCGACGTGTCGCCGAAATGGACCAGCTGACCTGGAAAAGCGCACTGATCATCGGCTTTGCCCAGGCGCTAGCACTGATTCCCGGTACATCGCGCTCGGGTATCACCATGACTGCGGCCCTGTTGCTCGGCTTCACCCGGCAGACTGCTGCACGCTTCTCCTTTCTGCTGTCGATACCGCTGATTCTCGCCGCAGGCGGCCTGAAAGCGGTCGAACTGGCTCAGTCAGGTGAAGCTGCGCCGTGGAATGACATTTTCATCGGGGCAGCACTGTCGTTCATAGCCGCTTTCCTTTGCATCAAGCTGTTCCTCAAGGCGCTCGACGCGCTGGGCATGCTGCCTTTCGTGATCTATCGCCTGCTGCTGGGCGTGACACTGCTGTTCATCGCGCTCTGACGAGCGTCGATGGAGGCCCGCGCAACACATGTGCGCGGGCCCGATACATCAACGCGCGTCGATGCGATAACCCATACGCGGGAAGTGCACATGCACGACGCCAGCACGCTCATCCTCACGTCGCAGAATCAACTCTTCCACGCCAGCGAAGACCAGCTCACCCTCGACAGGATCGGTGCCGTAGTCCACTGCGGAGATGGTCACGGCCTGGCCTGCTTCGAACCCGTTGGGTTCAGAGAATGGCTCATCCGGAAGATCGGCCGGCGTTGCCTCGCGGGCGATAGCGACGGCGTCCTCGGCTGACAGCTCCGACAGTGAGCCATGCCCCACGGCCAGCACCTTACCCAGCCAGGCTGCTACGTCCGGATAGGCGTCAATCAGCGGCGCCGTCACCGGTGTGCCCTTGAGGAACCAAAGGCAATGGGCGACGGAAAAATCAGCCACGCAGGGTGCGCTGCCAAGCAGAAACTCTCCGTTACCACGCGCCAGTTGCTGTTGCAGGCGCGCCATCAGGACCGGCCAATGGTTCTTCGCCTGCTCCAGTGGAACCCGAGCCGCCAAGCCGCTGCTGAACAACGCAGCGCGGTCCTTGCTGAACACCTCGATGAACGCCTTGGGCACTTGAGCGAAACGCATCGCCATCGACTCGGGCTGAAACACCAGGCTCACGGCATGCAGAAATAGCACCGAGTCAGCCCACTGGGCCAGCGTAGCCGCGACGAACTCCTGGCCTTCCGGAAACAGCGCAGGTGTAGCTTTCTCGGCCTCCAGACGACGTGCAATCAATGCGGTGTCGCAATAGATGTCCGCGCCAATCTGCAGCACCGGCGTCCGCCGATAGCCACCTGTCAGCGCGGTCAGATCCGGTTTTGGCATAACCGGAGGAATTTGCACCGAGCGCCAGGAAAGCTGCTTGAAACCCAGCATCAGTCGCGCTTTTTCGGCAAAGGGCGAGGTTGGATAGTGGTGCAGGATCACTTCGTGCATTGCAGGCTCCGCCAGTCGTTAGGTAGACCGGCAGCTTACTCGCGCCAACGGAGGCAGCCTACCCGTTCAGCTGATTGCCTGGACATTCACCGGATCGCTACCGGACTGAGCAGAGACCAGTGCCTCTTTGGCGGGTTTCTTCATTTGTTTGATGGCGCGCTCACGCCGAAGTGCATCGCCCTTGCTGCCAAGCCTTTCGACATAGACCAGCGCCACCGCGGGGCTGGAGTGAAAGAACCGCGCTCCTCGCCCACCCTGATGAGCCGCGAAGCGGCGCTGTGCGTCGTCACTTATCCCGCAATAGAGCGAGCCGTTGGCGGCGCGTACCAGATAGACGAACCAGGGTTTGATAGCAGCGGTGCTCATGCAGCAGGCTCTTGAAAAGACGGTTGGATTCTCCTGCGCAAAACCCGTCAGGACAAGGCCGCTCTAGCGAAACGAACATCCGCAAGCGCACCGCTTGTCGTCTCAACTTCATCGCGCTTGAACGCTGCAGCAATGTTCCGACACAGTTTTGGTCTGCGTGCGACTAGCAGCCAAGCCGCTAATGGCAGTGGCTTCGAGGAGTGTCGCTTCGCTTAGCAAAGTCCGTCGATCCTGTCGAGATATGGTGGCGGTTCGCCTTTGCGTATACTGCGACGATGTTTGCCCACACTGCATTCCGCAAACGCTGCGCCTCCTGGTTGCTGGCGGCCGGACTCTTCCTGATGCTAAGCAGCTGCGCTGAACCGCCCAGCGCGCTTGAGCGAATAAAGGAGGAAGGTGTACTGCGCGTGATCACCCGCAACAGCCCGTCCACCTATTTCCAGGATCGCAACGGTGAAGCCGGTTTCGAGTATGAGCTGGTCAAGCGCTTTGCCAGCCATCTCGGCGTCAAACTGCAGATCGAAACAGCCGACAGCATCGAAGACATCTTCACCCGCCTAAACCGCCCTGGCGGCCCGACACTGGCCGCCGCCGGGCTGGTGGCCAGCGAAGGGCGCAAGGACCTGGCGCGCTTCACCCAACCCTACCTGGACGTCACCACTCAGGTGGTCTATCGCCGAGGGCAGCGTCGTCCGACTCAACCCGAAGACCTGGTTGGCAAACGTATTCTGGTGCTCAAGGGCAGCAGTCAGGCGGAAAAGCTCAAGGCTTTGCAGAGCGAATTCCCCGATCTGCGCTACGAAGAATCGGATGCGGTTGAAGTGGTCGACCTGCTGCGCATGGTCGATGAGGGCCAGGTGGACCTGACGCTGGTCGAGTCCAATGAACTGGCACTGAACCAGGTGTACTTCACCAATGCCCGAGCGGCATTCGATCTTGGCGAGCAAAGCAGCCTGGCTTGGATCGTTGGCAAGGGCGAAGACAACAGCGTGCTCGAAGCAGCCAACCATTTTCTCACCCAGGCGCAGGAGAACGGAACCCTGCAGCGCCTGCGTGAACGTTATTACGGTCACGTCGACGTGCTCGGCTACGTTGGCGCCTATGCCTTTGCCAAGCACCTGCAACAACGTCTGCCCCGCTATGAAAAAGTATTCCGCGAAACGGCCAAGGAGCATGGCGTTGACTGGCGTCTGCTCGCCGCCATCGGTTATCAGGAGTCTCACTGGCAGCCCGAAGCTACCTCGAAAACCGGCGTACGCGGCTTGATGATGCTGACGCTCAACACGGCCAAGGCCATGGGCGTTAACAATCGGCTCGACCCGGTTCAAAGCATCCAGGGCGGTGGCAAATACATCGCCCGGGTTCATGCCAATCTGCCTGACAGCATCAAGGAGCCGGACCGCACCTGGTTCGCGCTGGCGGCTTACAACGTCGGCGGCGGTCATCTGGAAGATGCGCGCAAACTGGCCGAAAGCGAAGGTCTGGACCCGAACAAGTGGCTCGACGTGAAACAGATGCTGCCAAGGCTGGCGCAGAAACAGTGGTACAACAAGACGCGCTATGGATACGCGCGCGGTGGCGAGCCGGTGCATTTCGTAGCCAACATCCGCCGCTACTACGACATCCTGACCTGGGTAACCCAGCCGCAGATGGAAGGCCAGCAACTGGTCAACAACGAGATCCACGTTCCGGGCATCAACTCCACCGATCTCGGTGAGATTCTTCCGCCGCTCTGATCCTTGCGGCCCTGCCCTCAGCCCCTTCCGATCGGTGCGAAGCTGCCTACGGTGTGCTCGGCCAACACCTCAGCCGCCAACTCCACCTCCAACCCTCGCCGTCCGGCGCTGACATAGATGCTCGGTTGTGCTTGCGCTGAAACGTCGATGAAGGTACGTAGCCGCTTCTTCTGGCCCAGCGGGCTGATGCCACCTACCAGATAGCCGGTCGCACGTTGCGCTGCCATAGGATCGGCCATGTCGACCTTCTTGACCTTGGCGGCCTGCGCCAGCGCCTTGAGATCAAGCGAGCCGGCAACCGGCACGACAGCGACAAGAAGCTCGTTCTTTTCGCTGCACGCGAGCAGCGTCTTGAACACTCTCGCCGCCTCGAGACCGAGCTTCTCCGCGGCCTCGAGGCCGTAGGATGCCGATTTCGGGTCATGTTCGTAACTGTGGATGCGGTGCTCGGCCTTGGCCTTTTTCAGCAGATCGATAGCGGGCGTCATGGCAAAAGGATTCGTCGAGGAAAGGCCACTACATTAGCCAAAACCCAACGGCCCGCACAGCGTGCGGGCCGAAGCTACTGCAGCACCGACCGGCCGTTAGGCCGGTCCGGCCTACCCTCAAACCAGCGGTCAGGCCACCTTGGCCCGGTTCGCGGTCCGCAACTGGCGAGCCGCCGCGACCATGTTGACCAGCGCCGCTTCGGTTTCCGCCCACCCGCGGGTTTTCAGGCCGCAGTCGGGGTTGACCCAGAGCCGCTCTGCCGGGATTCGCTCGCTGGCCTTCTGCAGCAGTTGCACCATCTCTGCTGTGTCTGGCACCCGTGGCGAGTGGATGTCGTACACGCCGGGACCGATGTCGTTGGGGTAGTCGAAGGCGCGGAACGCTTCCAGCAACTCCATTTGCGAGCGCGAGGTCTCGATGGTGATGACGTCGGCGTCCATGGCGGCGATCGCCTCGATCACATCGTTGAACTCGCTGTAGCACATGTGAGTGTGAATCTGGGTTTCGTCGCGTACTCCACTGGCGCACAGGCGGAACGCATCGACTGCCCAGTCCAGGTAGTGCCCCCATTGGGAACGGCGCAACGGCAAGCCTTCGCGAAAAGCCGCTTCGTCAATCTGGACGATCTTGATGCCCGCCGCTTCCAGGTCACAGACCTCGTCACGGATCGCCAGCGCCAGCTGCCGGGCCTGTTGCTCGCGAGTGAGATCCTCGCGTGTGAAGGACCACATCAGCATGGTCACCGGGCCTGTTAGCATGCCTTTCATGACCTTGCTGGTTTGCTGCTGAGCGTAGCGAATCCATTCCACCGTCATCGCTGTCGGGCGGCTCAGGTCGCCGTAGATCACGGCTGGTTTCACACAGCGCGAGCCGTAGCTCTGCACCCAGCCGAAACGGGTGAAGGCATAGCCATCCAGTTGCTCGGCGAAGTACTCGACCATGTCGTTGCGCTCGGCCTCGCCATGCACCAGCACGTCCAGTCCCAATTGCTCCTGGACGGCGACCGCGTGGCGAATCTCGGCATGCATCGCCTCGGTATAGTCGGTCAGCGCCAGCTTGCCCTGTTTGAAGGCCTGACGCGCCAGGCGGATTGCCGGAGTTTGCGGGAACGAGCCAATGGTGGTCGTGGGGAATGCCGGCAGATTCAGCCGGGCGCGCTGCTTTTCGATACGGCTTTCAAAGCCTGACTGCCGCTGGCTGTGTCTGGGCTTGATCGCGGCCAACCGCGCCTGTACCTCGGGTTTATGGATCCGGCGGGACAGTGCGCGGCTCGCCTGCACCTCGCGGCTTTGCTGCAGCGCTGACTGTACCAGGGCGTCATCAGGCTGATTGACCGCACGCGCCAGCACCGCGACCTCGGCACATTTCTGCACGGCGAATGCCAGCCAGCTCTTCAGTTCGGCGTCCAGTTGGTCTTCGCGCGCAAGGTCCACCGGCGCGTGCAGCAGCGAGCAGGACGGCGCGACCCAGAGCCGCTCACCCAGCCGTTCTGCAGCGTGGCGGAGCACGTTCAAGGCTTTATTCAGATCGCAACGCCATACGTTTCGTCCATTGACCAGGCCGAGAGACAGGATTTTGTAGGCGGGCAGTCGATCCAGAATGACCGGGTACTGGTCCGGCGCCCGCACCAGATCGATATGCAGGCCATCGACCGGCAACGCTGCGGCCAAGCCGAGGTTGTCCTCCAGCCCACCAAAATAGGTCGCGACCAGCTTCTTCAACGGCGCGCGCTGCAACTGGTTGTAGGCTCGTTCGACGGCGTTCTTCCAGTCCTGAGGCAAGTCGAGCACCAGGATCGGTTCGTCGATCTGCACCCACTCGACACCCAGCGCGGCGAGTCGCTCCAGCACTTCTCCATAGACTGGAAGCAGGCGTTCGAGCAGCTCCAGCTTGTCGAACGCCTCACCCTTGGCCTTGCCCAGCCAGAGATACGTCAGCGGCCCGATCAGCGCCGGCTTCACCGCATGCCCCAGCGCTTTGGCCTCTTCGACTTCTTCGAACAGCTGTTCCCAGGACAACTGGAAGGTCTGATCGACGCTGAATTCAGGGACCAGATAGTGATAGTTGGTATCGAACCATTTGGTCATCTCCTGCGCCTGGCCACCACCGCAGCATGCGTGGGTAACGCCCCGCGCCATGGCAAACAAGGTATCCAAGGTAGGCTGGCCATCGGCGGGACGAAAGCGCTCAGGCACAACGCCAAACATCAGGGAGTGCGTCAGAACCTGGTCGTACCAGGCGAAATCGCCAGCCGGTAGCAGTTCGATGCCGGCTTTGGCCTGCAACTGCCAATGGGCGGCTCGCAATTCCCTGCCGACCTGGCGCAGCTCGGCCTCGCTGAGATCACCCTTCCAATACGCTTCAAGCGCCTTCTTCAATTCTCGGTCGGCACCAATACGTGGGAAGCCCAGGGAATGCGCAACAGCCATGACGATCTCCAGTTCGTTCGTTTTCGATGAGCGGATTGTGATGTCCGGACAGCGATGAAACAAACTCACGCATCTCTTGATCATCAGTAGATATTTTCATGTTCCTTGCTAGTGCGACTCTTTTCAGGCGTACAGACCCGCCCTTTGCATTCGCTACGTCGCGGCATCCTGAATATCAACGAAAGGAACTTGAGATGGGTTTGATAGCGACGCCGCTTTGCACACTGATTTGTGCGTACCCTTCAAACGCCAACTATTGACGTGCCGGCTCGACAAGAGTCGGCGCGCTGGGACACACTTCGCCGCCACGATGAGAGCGGCTCAAGTCAACCGTCCTCACCGCCCAGTTAAAACCCAGGCTCGCCAACGAAACAGCAGGAAGTCCCCAGCATGCTGGAAATCCGCCACCTGAAGACCCTTCATGCACTGCGCGAAACCGACAGCTTGGTAGAGGCCGCCGAGCGGCTGCATCTGACCCAGTCGGCGCTGTCCCATCAGTTCAAGGAACTGGAGGAACGGTTGGGTTTGCAGCTGTTTGTCCGTAAGACGCGACCGGTGCGTTTCACCAGCGCCGGGTTGCGTCTGTTGCAGCTGGCCGACAGCTTGCTGCCGCAGCTGCGCAGTGCCGAGCGGGACCTGGCCCGGCTGGCTGGCGGCACCGCAGGGCGCCTGCACATGGCAATCGAATGCCACAGCTGCTTCCAGTGGCTGATGCCAACCATCGACCAGTTCCGCGATGCCTGGCCGGAAGTCGAGCTGGACCTGGCCTCGGGGTTTTCCTTCGCGCCGCTTCCGGCTTTGGCACGAGGTGATCTGGATCTGGTGGTGACGTCCGATCCAGTCGACCTGCCGGGCATCACCTATGTGCCGTTGTTCACCTACGAAGCGCTGCTCGCCGTCGCCAACCAGCACGTGCTCGCGTCCCGCCCGTTCGTACGCGCCGAAGACCTGGCCAGCGAAACCCTGATCACCTATCCGGTGGAACGGGACCGTCTGGACATCTTCACCCGCTTTCTGGAGCCGGCCGATGTCGAACCGGCGCAGGTGCGGACGTCCGAACTCACCGTGATGATGATGCAGCTGGTGGCCTCTGGTCGCGGCGTATGCTGCGTGCCGAACTGGGCATTGCATGAATACAGCGCGCGCGGCTATGTCACGGCCAAACGCCTGGGTGAAAAAGGCTTGTTTGCCACCCTTTATGCGGGCATCCGCGCTGACATGCTGGACTCGCCGTTCATGCGCGATTTCCTTTTGACCGCCAAGGACACCTCCTTCTCGACCCTGGAAGGGGTCAGCGCCGCATCGAAGACCAGATAGATTATTCCTGCCGATACGGCAGCGCATCGCGCGCTGTCTCGGCATAGCGCATCACGCCCAGCCGCTCCTGCTGAAGGAACTCGCTGACCGCAGCACGCAACCCCGGATGGACCAGATAGTGCCAGGAGCGGGTGATCACCGGCTCGAAGCCGCGTATCAACTTGTGTTCTCCCTGGGCGCCGGCATCGAAGCGTGACAAGCCGCCGGCGATCGCCTGATCGATCCCTTGGTAAAAGCAAGTTTCGAAGTGCAGGCGATCGAACTCCGCCAGGCTGCCCCAATAACGACCGTAGAGCTCGCCAGCGCCGATCAGGCTGAACGCCATGGCCACCGGTCGTCCGCCCTGTCGGGCAAGTACCACGCGGATTGCCTCGGGCATCCGCTCGGCCAGCAGACTGAAGAATTCCCGAGTCAGATACGGCGCCTGGCCACGCACGTGGTAGGTATTGGCGTAGCAGGCGTAGACGAAGTCCCACTCCTGCTCGCTGACCTGGTGGCCCTCGCGCCACTCGAACTCAATGCCCTGCCCCCCCACCTGCTCACGCTCTTTGCGCAGCTGCTTGCGCTTGCGTGAGGTGAGGCCGTCGAGAAAATCCTGGAAATCCCGATAGCCGCGGTTGTGCCAGTGAAACTGGCAACCGATGCGCTCAAGCCAGCCATCCCGGTTGTAAAAGACCGCATCAGCGTCCGGCTCGGTGAAGTTCACGTGCAGGCTGGAATGTCCCTGCGCGTCAAGCTCCGCCATGAGCTGATCAAGCAACCGCCCCGCCGCCGCGCGATCACCGAGGAGCCGTGCGCCGGTCACTGGAGAGAACGGCACCGCGCAGAGCAGCTTGGGGTAGTAGTCGATGCCGGCGCGATGACAGGCGTCGGCCCAGGCCCAATCAAACACGTACTCGCCGTTGGAGTTGGTCTTGCCGTACAGCGGTAGCGCGGCGATCACGTCACCCTGCGCATCGCTGAGGACTTGATGATGCGGACGCCAACCGGTGCGACCCCCGACGCTGCCGCTGTCTTCCAAAGCGGACAGGAAAGCGTGCCTTAGAAACGGCTGAGGGTTATCGACAAGCAATGCATCCCAACGAGCGGGATCGATATCAGCGAGGCGGGACAGGGTCTGAATAGGCATGCGCGCCAGTCTGGCCTGTAACCGGGACGAAAAAAAGCCCCAAGAACATGGGGCTTTATAAGGAGCATCGCGAGCGTAGCGGTGTTGCTTAGAAGACGTATTGGGCGCGCAGGGAAATGGCGTCGCCGTCGTCGTCGCCATTGGCGTTGACCACGTCATCCACACTGGTCTTCAGGTAGTTGGCGGAGATCTTTACCGCCTCGTTGGCATACCAGTTGACGCCGATGGTGTGAGTCTTCGCGGCGGCCTCGGCACTGTCGACCGTCAAGCCGGCCACAGGCACGGCGCCACCTTCACCAACCGGCAACATGGCCGTTTCGTCAACCGTGATGTTGTCGTAACGGTAGAAGACCTCCCACGCGCCGAGTTGCTTGTTCTCGGGCTTGATCTTGTCGAACTTGCCGCCATCAAGCTTGTAGCTGCGTGACTCACCGGTAAGTGTGTAGGCGAGCTGGACGTTGTAGCCGGTAGCTTCCAGATCGTTGTCATTGCCGTTCAGGGCAGCGTCGCCATCCGCGTTGCGGGTGAGGTACTCGCCCTGGACGGAGAACGGGCCGATCATGTACGCCGCTTCGAGGCCCCAGGCCTGGTCAGTGCCATCCAGCGCGGCGCCACCAAACAACGCGCGGTTACCATTCGGACCGTCTTCGGTGGTGCCGCGGACCGACAGGCGCGATTCGATTTCTTCTTCAAAGCCCGCTTCGACCTCACGTGTAGCGAAATTCAGACCGAAGTGCAGCACCTGGTCATCTTGAACGATCGGCGCGACCACACCGCGAGCGATGAACGAGGTGTTGTTCTGGCCATCCTCATCCTCGTTTCCGCTCTGGCGGTATCCGCCGACTTCACCATGGAACATGCCTGCTGTTGCGCGCAGTCGGATGCCTTCGCCATCTTCATGGCTATTCAGCCAGGGCGCCAGGTCATACATGGCCGACCGCTCGATCGCAGTGATCCATTTGGAACTGACCGCTTCTTCCAGACCGAAAGTCGGCTTGATGCGGCCTATCGATAGTTGGACGGGCTTCCAACCGTTGTAGTGGATCGCCAGTTCATTCCAGTTGCTCGAGCTGTCGCCGAAGTTGCGGTTGAACGTATAACCCCAGTCGGTAAAGGCCACACCCGATATCTCGATACGTGCCCGGCGGAAATAGGTCTCGTCAGCACGCTCACCGTTTTGGGTGTAGAAACCATCGAAGCTGTCAGCATCGGCTTGCAGACGACCGTTGATCTTGAAAGAGAACTCTTTGTCCGTCGTCCCTACTTCCAGACCACCCTTGGTCTTGATCATGATATCGGCGCCGTCAGTCGTAACGGTGCCGGCGAAAGCCTGAGCGGAAACGGCCAGAGCGAGGGCGCTGGCGGCGAAACCGGCGAAGTGCTTACGGATCATCGAAAATTCCCCTTTTGGTTTAGCGTCGGAAAACACACGGCTAATGGCTCTTTGTGTTGCCGGCATCTTGGCCAGCACGTGTGTCAGCCAAGTGGCTATTCCATAAAGGTTTTATGACAGTGGAAACTTAAAATATTCGCCTTTATCGCCAAATTCTCAACACGGCAGCCGGATCCTCTCTGCATGCAGCGGCGAGGTACAAAAAAGGCGGACCGAAGTCCGCCTTTAGGTTTTAACGCAACTCAACGTTTACGCAGGATCACGCTGCCAATTGAGTAGCCCGCACCGAACGAGCTGAGCACGCCGAGGCTGCCGCTGGACAGGTCATCCTGATGCTTGTGGAAGGCAATGACCGAACCTGCCGAACTGGTGTTGGCATAGGTGTCGAGAATAACGGGCGCCTCTTCCGAGCTAGCATCACGACCGAGCAACTTGCGTACGATCAGATGGTTCATGTTCAAGTTCGCCTGGTGCAGCCAGAAGCGCTTGACCTCGCTGACCTCGATCCCGTTTTCCTTCAGGTGCTCGCCAATCAGCTCGGCCACCATCGGGCAGACTTCCTTGAACACCTTGCGGCCTTCCTGAACGAACAGCTTGTCCGGGTTGGTCATGTATTCCTCGGCGGTGCGATTGAGGAAACCGAAGTTATTGCGGATATTGTTGGAATACTCAGTCGCCAGCTTGGTGCTAACGATGTCCCACTGATAGCCCGAGGTGGCCTGATCGGCGCGCTCGACGATGACCGCCGTGCAGGCGTCGCCGAAGATAAAATGGCTGTCGCGGTCGCGGAAGTTCATGTGCCCGGTGCAGATCTCCGGATTGACCATCAGCACCGCACGCGCCTGGCCCAATCGCACCGAGTTGGCGGCATTCTGAATACCGAAGGTGGCCGAGGAACAGGCCACGTTCATGTCGAAACCGAAACCCTTGATACCCAGCGCCGCCTGCACTTCGATGGCAATCGCCGGATAAGCGCGCTGCAGGTTTGAGCAGGCAACGATCACACCGTCGATATCGGCTGCGGTTTTACCTGCGCGCTCAAGCGCCTGCTGAGCGGCCTTGACCGACATTTCGCAGAGGATGGACCACTGGTCATTGCTGCGCTCAGGAATGCGCGGAACCATGCGATCCGGATCGAGGATGCCGGCCTTGTCAGTGACGAAGCGACTCTTGATGCCGGACGCCTTCTCGATGAACGCAGAGCTCGACTCCGGCATCGGCTGAACATCACCCGCTTCGATCGCCGCAGCGTTCTCGTCGTTGAAACGACGTGAGTAGGTGTTGAAAGACTCAACCAGCTCGTCGTTGGAAATGCTCTGGGCAGGGGTGTAAAGGCCGGTACCGCTGATGACGACGTTATGCACAGTCGTTCCTCTCGAATATTGGCTGATCATAGTCGGGCGCCGGAACAGGAGCGAAGCCGGCCAGCGCCGATGCGATCGTTCATGCCGCGTCTGTTTATATGGCGGCTATTGTGCACGAAAACTGAACAGAATCTGCAGCTCAGCGCGTAAAAGCAGACAAAGGTTGACGATGTGCAGCGAGGGTTGCCACACAGTGGCAATGTCCACCGTGGCCCGCTGGCTCCAGGCTTTCGGGTATCCTTGCACGCCCTCATTCCAGGACTGCGCCCCGATGAAAGAGCCACTCGCCGAACTGATACGTCTGACCAGCTCAGGCTGCATGAGCGAAGACGAGATCAACCGGCTCGCCGACGAAGCGGCTCAGGCCTATGCCGATCCCCAGGCCTTTCTGCAGGCGAACCCGGACATCATCTACGACGATGATTTCCCCATTCCGCTGGGCGAATGGATGATCGTCGGCAGCCTGCCGGACACCGTATTGTTCCAGGCCGACGATTATCAGGCGCTGTTCGAACAGATCGTCGGGTCATTCGGGCCGGATGTGAATTTCGTGCTCAAGTCAAAGCAGCTGGCGAAAACCGAGCCGCTCAAGGCACTCAACCGTATCCAGACCCAGCTCAGCAGTCTCTACCCGGAAAAAGGCGGCTATGTGCTGGTGGACTTCAGCGAGCCACTGGACGACGAACTGCAAGCGGTGCTCGTCTACACCTGCGATATCGAGCGAGTCATGGCGCTGGCGGTGGAGGTGGGCATCTATGCAGCCCCAGCACTTGCGGCCCGGCAAGCAGAAAGCGAAGACTGACTCAGCGCCGGCGCAGCGGCTCGAGCAAGCCGGACAGGCCGTTGTGGTCGATCTCCTGCATCAGCGCCAACAGTTGGCCGAGATCCCCGGGCGGAAAACCGACCCGGGCGAACCAATTCAGGTAGTTGCCCGGCAGATCCGCAATCAGCCGTCCCTTGTATTTGCCGTACGGCATCGTCTGGGTCACCAGACGTTCCAGGTCTTCAGGTTTCATTGCAGCGCTACCGGCGGATGGGCCGCAGATACTGCCATAGCCATTGTGGCCGTGCAGCTTTCGGCCCGTTCCGCACATTTACGCGGCCTGTCGGTCGGATAGAAACGCAGCCCTCCCGCACCGGCCAATCGCTTGCGAAATGACGCGTCCCGCGCCGCTGCGCCAAAACCATAACGCCGAGGAGATCAAGATGACGGAACAACCGAGCCCCAAGCCCGAACTGGACGAGGCCGCACTGGCGTTCGCCGAACAGGTTTTCGAAAGCGCCCGTACCGGCGACGCTCAGCGTCTGGCTGATCTGCTCGGTCGCGGCTTGCCGGCCAACATTCGCAACCACAACGGCGACAGCCTGTTGATGCTCACCAGCTACCACGGCCATCTCGACGCCTCCCGCGTGCTGCTGGAAAACGGTGGCGATCCCCAGCTACGCAACGACAAGGGCCAGAGCCCGCTGGCCGGCGCCGCCTTCAAAGGCAACCTGGAGATGACCCGCCTGCTGCTAGACCACGGCGCCGACGTCGAAAGCGCGACACCCGACGGCAAGACCGCACTGATGATGGCTGCCATGTTCAATCGTGCCGAGATTGTCGAGCTGCTGCTGGCGCACGGCGCAGACCCGAGACGCGCCGACATGAACGGCGTTACGGCCCTGACCGCTGCGCAGTCCATGGGTGCGCAGAACACTCCAGAACTGCTAACCGAAGCTCTCGCTGGCTGCAACTGAGGTTCAGCTGCGCAGGCCCTCCCTGGCGCTACGCAACGCACATCGGGCGCTCGCAGCTGTCAGTTACCGTGCCTGGCCAACCGTAGCACTGGCCGTCACGATCTAGCAGAGGAGCAGTCATGACCATCGAAACATTACTGATCGAGGGCATCGCCACGCCCGTATCGCGCATCGGCTTGGGCACCTGGGCCATCGGCGGCTGGATGTGGGGCGGCGCGGATGATGACCGCTCTGTCACCACCATTCGCAGTGCGCTGGAGCGCGGCATCAACCTGATCGACACGGCGCCGGTATATGGCTTCGGTCACTCCGAAGAGGTCGTCGGCAAGGCGCTTGAAGGCGTGCGCGACCAGGCAGTGATCGCCACCAAGGTCGCGCTGGACTGGAGCGAAGGCGGCCCGCGCCGCAATTCGACGCCTGCGCGCATCCGTCAGGAAGTCGAAGACTCGCTGCGTCGGCTACGCACCGACCGCATCGATCTGTACCAGGTGCATTGGCCAGACCCACTGGTCCCCATTGAGCAAACCGCGGCCGAACTAGAAAAGCTGCGCCAGGAAGGCAAAATTCTAGCGATCGGCGTAAGCAACTATTCCACTGAGCAGATGGATGCATTTCGCGTAGCCGCCCCCCTGGCCACGGTGCAACCGCCGTACAACCTGTTCGAGCGCGCAATCGAAACCGATGTGTTGCCCTACGCTCGGGATAATGGCGTGGTCGTGCTCGGCTATGGCGCCCTTTGCCGCGGGCTGCTTTCCGGCCGGATGACCAGCAGCACTACCTTTGATGGCGACGACCTTCGCAAGTCGGACCCCAAGTTCAAGACGCCGCGCTTCGAGCAGTACCTGTCCGCAGTCGAGGCATTGAGAGCGCTGGCACAGGGACGTCACGGCAAGTCCGTACTGGCGCTCGCCATCCGATGGGTACTCGACCAGGGCCCGACCATTGCGCTTTGGGGGGCACGCCGGCCGGACCAGCTGGACGGTATCGACGATGCCTTTGGATGGTCGCTAAGCCTACAGGATCTGACGGATATCGACGCATTGCTCGCCGAGCACATTACCGACCCGGTAGGGCCGGAATTCATGGCGCCGCCTACCCGTAAGGCGTAACGCACGGGGGTTTTTGCCTGAATCCGCACGGCGGGCACGGGCAGAACCGGCGTTGATCCGCTATGCATTATTCATGCGGTAAATGGACAGAAACGGAACGATATCGCGATAATCCGCGCCTTCGCGAACATGTACTAGCCCCTACAGGTCAGTCACTGATGAAGGATCGCTCCAACCGTGCGCGCACTGATCATTGTTGTGTCCCTTCTGTTCTATCCCGCCTGGGCGCAGGCTGCGGATCCGCCGTTGCGGTTTTCGGTCAGCGACAGCTCGACCATGCCGATGATTGATTTGCAGAACGGCCAGCCGGTCGACGGCATTCTTCACGACCTTCACAGGCGCATCGCCGAAAGGGTTGGGCGCAAAGCCGAGGAGCTGGTGATGTCGCGGGCGCGCATCCAACCGCTACTGGCCGAGGGCGCGGTCGATGTCAGCTGCTATATGAACCCGGCCTGGCTGGCGGTAAACCACGCGAGTTATCGGTGGAGCGTGCCGTTCATGAATCAGCGCAGCATTCTGGTGGCTCGCCCTGAAACTTCTCCAGCCAAACTGTCAAGCCTACGCGGCCGACGAATAGGCACGGTACTCGGCTTCTACTATCCGGAGGCAGAGGCGTCGTTTCGAGGCGGCACCTTGATCCGCGACGATGCCCGAACCGAGCAGCAGGTGTTGGAAAAGCTCGCCGCCGGACGTAATCGTTATGCGATCAGCACTCAGGTAGCACTGGATTGGTTCAATCGTGACAGACCGGCACAACGCAAGCTGCAGGCTATCGACCGGCTGTGGGAGTCTGCTATCCACTGCATCGTTCGCGATGAGCCGGACGTACCGGCCCGCGAACTTCTCGCTGCCATACAGCAGATGCAACACGACGGTGAGTTCAACGCGATCCTGGCGAAGTATCGGTAGCGGCTCGGCCTAGCACGTCGACACTGGGGCGTCACGAGCTGCATCCTCGCTCTTGGTGACGAACTTCAACCCACGATCGCTGCCTACTTATTCGCCCACCCCCACACGCCCCAGCGCCGCTCGACTTGAGCGGCGCGTGTCCGTTATTCGAATCATTCCGTCGAGGCACCGATGAACCATGTGAACGCCACAGGCAAGCCGACGCTTTCGGCACGCGCCATATTGCTGATCGAGCTGGCCCTGGCCATGGGCGGGTTCGCCATCGGCACCGGCGAATTCGCCATCATGGGCCTGATGCCCAACGTCGCGCAGGGGCTCGGAATCAGCGAACCCCAGGTGGGCCACGTGATCAGCGCCTATGCGCTGGGCGTGGTGGTGGGAGCGCCGCTGCTGGCGATCCTCGGTTCCCGAATGTTTCGGCGGCATCTGCTGTTGCTGCTGATGACCTTCTTTGCACTGGGCAACTTCGCCAGCGCGATGGCGGCGGATTACTACATGCTGATGGTCTTTCGCTTTATTGCAGGGCTGCCCCACGGCGCCTATTTCGGCGTAGCCATGCTGGTCGCCGCTTCAATGGTGGCCCCCGATCAACGCGCCAAGGCGGTCAGCCGCGTGCTGGCCGGACTGACTATTGCGATGCTGATCGGCAACCCAACCGCCACCTGGCTGGGGCAATGGCTCAGCTGGCGCTGGGCCTTCGGTCTGGTGGGCCTCATCGCCCTGCTGACGGTGTTGCTGGTGGCAATCTTCCTGCCACTCGACCGCAGTGAGCCGCGCAACAACCCCATGCTCGAACTGCGTGATTTCAATCGCAAACCGGTGTGGCTGGCGCTGGCGATCAGCTCGATCGGTTTCGCTGGCATGTTCTGCGTCTTCAGCTACCTGGCTCCGACCCTGCTGGAGGTCACCGGCGTCGGCGAGCACTGGATTCCGGTAGGCCTCGCCGCACTTGGCCTGGGAGGCATCGTCGGCAACATCTTTGGCGGCTGGCTGTTCGACAAGTTGGGATTCAAGGCAATTGCCTGGTTGCTGCTATGGAGCATTGTGGTGCTGCTAGTGTTCCCGCTCGCCGCGCACTCGCTGTGGACGATCCTTCCAGCCGCGTTTGCGGTAGGCACCATGGTATCGCTTGGTCCGCCGCTGCAGACCCACCTGATGGATGTGGCCGGTGAAGCCCAGACCCTGGCAGCCGCGTCCAACCATTCAGCATTCAACGTCGCCAACGCACTCGGACCCTGGCTCGGCGGGCTGGCGATCAGCGCCGGACTTGGCTGGACCTCGACCGGCTACATCGGCGCCGCTACAGCTGCCGTCGGCTTGCTGGTGTTTTGGTGGGCCTGGACCGCAAGCAACCCAAGCGAAGAAACAAGGGGAGCCGCCACCGCCTGCGATTGAGGGAATGACCTCACAGAGTCGTGGACTTGCCAATCGAAACGCCTGTTGATTGACCCACCCAAAATAACCGCATAAAGCTCCATGTTCGAACGGATATCGAGCCTCGCGCCACATGAGATCAGTTTTGCTGCAGCTGCGAAGGTCCTCCGGCGTCCCAGCAACGGCGGAATTACTGCAGCGCGTATTCGAATGTGCTGACCACACGCAGACGCTTGCCTGGCGTGCGCCCGGTGTCCATGTCGCTGCCGTCGTCGTCGAGCACCCGGATTACACCCTGGTTGGCAGTCTTCAATTCGCCGAGCTGCGCGCCGGCATCTTCGGCGAACTTGGCAGCCTGCTCGCGGGCATTGCGCGTGGCGTCCTCCAGCAAGGCAGGCTTGAGATCATTAAAGCCTCGCAGCTGGTAGCGCGGCCCGCTAAATCCGTTCTGTTCGGTATCCAGCTGGATGCCGGCCTGTATCAAAGGGTCTACCCCGTTGGCGGCCTTACCGACCGCCTCGACACGCGCCGATTTCACCAGCACCTGCCCACTGCCGTTGAAACGCAGGGCGATCTCCTGCGGGGCCCACTCACGCGCCAACAGATCCTGAACCTGTAATGGGCGCACTTCGATCTCGTCGTCAGCGAATCCCTGCTCGCGAAGGAATGCTACGACTCGATTGCGATCCTCGGACAGGCTCTGTTGAACGCTGGCAAAATCGTTGCCGGCACGACGAAAACCCAGTGTCCAGACGGCGAAATCACTCGACACGTCTCGCTCCGCGAGCCCTTTGACCGTCACCGAGCGATCCGCCATGCGAAAGCGCTCCACCCCCTGCCCTACAGACCAACCAGCAAAAGCCACCGCGGCGGCGATCAATAAAGCGGGCAGCAAACCGATACGTGCGGTAGTCACGATGAACCTCCATCAGCAGTAGGAGCGTTGATGCTACTCCGCATCGCTAATCAATGGCCGCTAGTCACCCGTGCCGCACTGCAATCTGTAGTAATGACTTATCGACGCTAGCCGCTTGCGTGCCTATCCAACTGGACGCTCAATGTCCGCTCCAGAAGGAGACGCCCTCACCGCATGTTGAAGTTGCCGTTTTTCCGCACCAGAGCCCGCACAGTTGCTTCGCTGATCATCCTCGCTGCGCTCGCCGTGCTGCCGGTAGGTTGCTCAATGCTCGAGCAGAAAGAGCGTGAACTGGTGTTTCGTATCGAGCCTGGTACCGCCAGCTGGTATCGAGGCCTGCCCAATGGGGTAGAAGAACTGGAGCTGACTGCGCCTGCGTTTGGCGACAGCCAGAACATCCACGCATGGTGGTGGCCAGCCGAAGCGGCAGATGCGCCAGCGATTCTCTATCTTCATGGGTCGCGGTGGAACCTCACCGGGCACCTGTTCCGGCTGGAGCAGATTCGCTCGCTGGGTTTTTCGGTGCTGGCAATAGACTACCGAGGCTTCGGCCAGAGCCTCGGCGAGCTGCCGTCCGAGGCCACCGTCTATGAAGACGCACGCATCGCCTGGGACCACTTGAAAACGCTGCAACCAGACGCCGGCAAGCGTCTGATCTATGGCCACTCGCTGGGCGGCGCTGTGGCGGTAGACCTGGCGGCCGAGCTTGGTCGTGAAGCCAAACGCCGGGACGAACCACCGCAAGCGCGCGCATTGATCGTTGAATCCACTTTTACCAACCTGGCCGATATCGCGACGGAAGTGGCCGACACCGCCTGGCCGATCCAATGGCTGGTGTCGCAGAAATTCGACTCGCTGGAAAAGATCGACCAGGTCGGCATGCCGCTCTTGCTCGTCCACGGAACGCAAGATCAATACGTGCCGGCGCGCTTCAGCGAAGCACTCTACGCCGCTGCGCGTAACCCGAAACAGCTCCTGCTGATAGAAGGCGGCAACCACAACAACGCCATGCGCGTGGGTCGGCGCTCCTATGCCGAAGCCATCCGCGAATTGCTGGAGACACCAGTGGAGCACGCCGCCAACAGAACATTGCCAGGCGATTCAGAAACCAACCGCAGTTGATGTGCGGCCGCGTTCGCGCTCAGCAGGCTGCACAAACGGCGGGTTGTGCCTCGTCTGACCAGGGGTTGCGGCCCTCCTCAATCCAGCCCAGGCTGGCTTTCCAGAATCCATCTCGGTGGCGTTCGCGGAACAGATCGAAGTGCCCGACCCGCTCCATGCCCAGTGCCGCCGGGCTGAGCTGCACCTGCTGGACCTGAGCGTTGCGGTAATAGGCCAGTCCGCGCGCAATAGCCGCTGGCGTGCCGTATTCATCGTCGCTGACGCTAACCGCCAGGATGGGCGCATTGATCGCAGCAAAGCGCTGAAGCACATCTGCCCGCTCGTGCTCGGGGTAGCTCTGTTCCAGCCTTGCCCGGCGATACGCCCATTCCCGTGCAACGCCCGCCGGCAGATCCTCCAGCCAGCCCAAGCGGCGGCCGGGAAAATAGCCGAACAACGCAGCCATTGCAGGCATGCAGAGATGCCACTTGGCGAACATCCGCAGGCGCTGCGCAGCCGCATAGTCACGCCAGTAGGCGTATTGCGCGCCGACACTGAGAAAGCGGTCCACCTCGGTCGCGGCCGCCGCGAAACCCGGCAGGAAACCGCCAATGCTGTGACCGACCGCAACCAGCGGACCGTCAGGACCACGCTGGCGCATCCAGCGCACCGCGGCGTCGAAGTCCAGATCACCCCAGTCGCGCCAGCGAATGTGCACGCCGCGCAGGCTTGCAGGCCGCGAGCCGCCAATACCGCGGTAGTCGTACGTCAGCACCGTGTAGCCCTGCTCGCGCAGAAAATCCGCATACCGGGCGTAGTAGCGCGCCAGCACACCGGTCGCGCTGCTGATAACCACCGAGCCGCAGCTGTCCCCAATTGGCAGCCAGAGCTGCCCAGACAGTGAATAGCCGTCACGGCATGTGAGACTGATGGATTCAGGCATGCGGTCGTCAATCCTTGGTAACTGATGTGCCGGGCTCTCGCACATTTGCTTTGGGGCCACACATGACCCAATCAGCAGCGCTACAGCGCGCAACCTCGAGGGAGGCGACGCAGCAGCTGATTACGGTCTTCAACAACCATAGGCGTCGGAACCGCACCCGCCAATGTTCCGCGCCCTAGGCGCCGCTCGAATCATGAGCGCTCATCGATGAATGTTCGCAAGTCGCTTGTCGGCATTGCTAGACTTCACGGCTAATTGCCGTGGCTCCGCAAAAACTCCTCCTTTTCCTATACCGAAAGGCTTTCATGCGCATCCTGCTGGTTGAAGACGATCCCATACTCGCGTTGATCGCAGCGTCTATGCTGGAAGACGAAGGACACGAGATCATCGGCCCCGCTTACGGCGATGAGCAAGCCCTGGCGCTGGCCGACAGCCAGAGCATCGACATCGCATTGGTCGACATCAACCTGGCGGGGCACGATGAAGGCGTTGCGCTCGCGCGCACTCTGCGCAAGCGCTACGGGATTGCGTCGATGTTCGTCAGCGGCCAGACCGAAGCGGCGCGCAACAACACTGATGCTGCCCTGGGGTTGTTACGCAAGCCATACGAACCGAGCGATCTGGGCCGCTGTGTAGCGATCGCCCAGGCTCTGATCAGTGGACTGACGGTGTTACCAATGTCCGTGCCGGCTTCGCTTGAAGTCTACTCCCCCGCTTTAACCTGCAACCGCCCAGGAGCCTGAACATGGACCAGTCGCAAGAACCTGTGGGTGAACCGCAGGACGGCATGGGCGAGCGCGAATTCCGTGAGCTTGCCGATAACGCACCGGTAATGATCTGGCGGTCACGTACCGACAAACTCTGCGACTGGTTCAACAAACCCTGGCAGGAGTTCGTCGACAGAACGCCGGAGCAATTGTTCGGCTATGGCTGGGCTGAAGACGTCCACCCGGACGATTTCGAGCGTTGCGTCGCGATCTACAACGATGCCTTCGATGCCCGCGAACCCTTCACCATGCCCTACCGACTTCGCCGCCGTGACGGTGTCTATCGCTGGTTTCTCGACAACGGCGCGCCTTTTTTCCGCAACGGCGCGTTCGCCGGTTACTTCGGCAGCTGCATCGATATCACCGAGCAGCGAGACCTTGAAGAGCACCAGCGGCTCTTGCTAGCTGAGCTCAACCACCGGGTGAAGAACAACCTCCAGCTGATCATCTCGTTCCTTCAACTCTCGAAGAACCGCGCCAGTGGTGAGGAAGCCAAAACCCTCCTGCAAGGAGCGATCAGCCGTATTCATGGCGTTGGGGCGGTGCAGAACGAGTTGCACAAATACACCAGCGGAGTTGTCGACCTGGCCGACTATCTGCCGAATCTGGCGCGCAGCGTGCTCACCATCGAACGGGGTGAGGATCACATCCCGACAACCGAGGCTCAGTCGGTGAAGGTTTCATTCCAGACTGCATCCAACCTTGGCCTGATCGTCAACGAGCTGGTAATCAATGCAATCAAACATGGTCGGGTGAACCGCATCGCGCTCACTGTGCAGCGACCGGAGCCGGGAATGGCCGAGATATGCATTGCCGACCAGGGGCCTGGTTTCAGCGAGGACGAACTCACCAGCAGCACGCCACGCGGCGGCGCCAAGGGCAGAGATCTGGTCGACGCTCTGGCGCACGCTTGCAAAGCGACCGTCATCCGCCGCAATTTGGATGGCGCTCAGGTCTGCCTCCGCTTCCCCTGCTGACTGGCGCGCAGCGAGCCGGATGCGAACGCTGCGCGCCATTTGCTGTAGAGACCGCGCCACGTGCCAGCGGCCGCATGGCGCAACCTTCAAACCATTCCACCCGTTCTGCTGACCGACGCCTCGTTAGAGCGCGTGCAGCTGCCCTCCGGAGTTCTTCATGCAAAGCGATCAGCTGATCGTGTTCGCCGTCCTCGCCGCGACATTGGGCCTGTTCGTATGGAATCGCTGGCGTTACGACATCGTCGCAGTGGGTGCCTTGTTGGTGGTCACCCTGGCCGGCATCGTGCCACCGCAGGAGGCGTTCATGGGCCTCGGGCATCCGGCCGTGATCACCGTTGCGGCGGTTCTGGTACTCAGCCGCGGGCTACTCAACGGCGGCGTGGTGGATTCGCTGGCACGCCACCTGACCAAAGTCGGTGACCGTCCGTGGATTCAGGTACTGACACTGACGGGCATCGTCGCGTTGTGCTCGGGGTTCATGAACAACGTTGGCGCACTGGCGCTGTTCATGCCGGTGGCCGTGTGGATGTCGCGTCAAAGCGGGCGATCGCCCTCTTACCTGTTGATGCCGCTGGCCTTCGGCTCGTTGCTTGGCGGCACTCTGACGCTGATAGGCACACCACCAAACATCATCATTGCAGGCTATCGGCGTGAGGTCGCCGACGAGGCGTTCGGCATGTTCGACTTTTTGCCGGTGGGCCTTGCGATCACGCTCGCCGGCGTATTATTCATCGGCCTGATCTGGCGCCTGACCCCTCGCCGTGAAGATCCAAGTGGCGACAAGGAGCTGTTCGAAATCAGCGCCTACATGACTGAGCTGCAAATTCCGGCAGACAGCAAGTATGTCGGTCGCTCGCTGCATGATCTGATCGTTGCAGGCGGTGACGAGGCGGATGTCATGGTCATCGCGCTGATACGAGACGGACAGTATCAGCGCATGCCGTCGACCTACGACGTGCTGCGCGGAGAAGACATCCTCATGGTCGAAGCGGACTCCGACAGCCTGAAGCGCTTTCTCGACGTCACCCACCTGCAACTCGCCGCCGAAGCCGACAGCAAGGCGGAGGCGCGGGAGAAAGCCGAGCAGGAAAAGCGCGCGGAAAAGAATGGCGACGCGGACAAGCAGCCCGATACCCCCGAATCCAACGGGGATCGCCGTGCCGAGCGAGCGCTGGCAGAGGCCATCGTGACGGCCAACTCGTCACTGGTCGGCACGAGTGCGACCGGTCTTTCGCTGCGCGAGCGATACGGTGTCAACATCCTGGCCGTGGCTCGCCAAGGGCAACGGTTGCAGCAGAGACTTGGCAAAATCCGCTTTGCCGCCGGCGACATCCTGCTGCTGCAGGCGCGCGAGGACCAACTGCAAACCGCCCTTAACAGCCTCGGTTGCCTGCCCCTGGCCTCGCGCGGCTTACGCATCACCGCTCCGCAAAAAGTGTTGCTGTCCAGCGGTATATTCGCCGCCGCACTGGCGCTCATCGCACTGGGCATCGTTCCGGCGGCTGTGGCGCTGGTGGCCGGTGCGCTGGTGATGATCCTCGTCGGGCTGGTGCCGACCGGCGACATCTACAAAAGCATCGACATGTCGATCATCGTCCTGATTGCCGCGATGCTGCCTATCGGCGAAGCGCTGGAAACCACCGGTGGTTCCCGCCTGATCGCCGATGCCCTGCTCGAGGTGGGTCAGGCTGCGCCGCCGGCAGCCACCGTTGCGATCCTGATGATTGGGGTAATGCTGCTGTCTAACGTCGTCAACAACGCCGCAGCGGCGGTACTCGCCGCGCCTGTGGCAATAGCGCTCTCACGAGGCATGGAGGCCTCTGCCGACCCGCTGTTGATGGCGGTCGCGATTGGGGCGTCATGCGCCTTCCTCACCCCCATCGGACATCAGTCGAATACTCTGGTAATGGCGCCGGGCGGCTACCGTTTCGGTGATTACTGGCGACTCGGGCTGCCGCTGTCGATCATGGTGGTGCTGGTGTCGGTGCCCACGATTCTCTGGGTATGGCCGTTGTAGAGGCCTGCACAGCCGGTGCTTAAAACACCGGCGTGCCGTCATCCGTACGCGCCACGTCGATCAGAGCGCCTTGAGGCCGTCTAGCAAAGCCTCATGAAACACATCAGGGGCCTCGACCTGGGGGGAATGTCCGAGCTCCGGGAAAGGCACCAGAGTAGCGTTGGGGATCATCGCCGCGGCCTTTTGGCCCAGTTCTGGGTAGTTCCCGAGGCGTTGTGCAACATCCTCCGGCGCACGGTTCGCACCCGGTGCCGTGCGATCCTTGCCGCCAATCAACAGCAACGTCGGTACGCTGAGGGTATCGAATTCGTGAATGACCGGCTGGGTGAAGACCATCTCGGACGTCAGCGCCTGGTTCCACGCAACGATTTCCTTGCCATCACCGGCATACATCCCGGCTGCCATATTCACCCATCGGTCATAACGCGGCTTCCAGTTGCCGTTGTAATAGAACTTCTGTTGGTACGCTTTGATCTTCTCGAAGTCGGTTTTCAGCTGACTTTGATACAGCTGTTCGATCGGCGCATACGGCACGCCTTTGGCTTGCCAGTCCTCAAGGCCAATTGGATTGACCAAGACCAGTTGCTCGACCATTTGTGGATAGTTGAGGGCGAACCGTGACGCCAGCATGCCGCCCATCGAATGACCGATGACGGTGACCTTCTCCAGATCCAGCGACCGCAGCAATGCCCGGGTGTTATGCGCCAGCTGCGCGAAGCTGAACTGGTATCGCGCGGGTTTGCTGGAGCTGCAGAAGCCAATCTGGTCCGGTGCAATCACCCGATAACCCTGCTGCGAGAGCACCGCGATGCTCTCTTCCCAGGTCGCCGCGCAGAAATTCTTGCCGTGCATCAGCACGACCACCCGCCCATTGGCCTTACCCGCTGGGGCTACGTCCATGTAGCCCATCTCTAACGGCTGGCGCTGCGACGAAAACTCGAAGCGCTTGATCGCGTGCGGATAATCGAACCCCTCAAGATGCGGCCCGTAGCTCGGACTCTGTTCAGCGTGCAACGCGGGAACCAGGGCTAGCCCGGCGACGAACATCAGGGAGGATATGGCTCGTATCACGCATCGACTCCTGGCGGGCGGCCACTAGGGCTGCATGGCGTATGGGTCGTTGTGCGGAGCGAACGGCTGGAGATGTCAGATAGACGCCGAGGGCTCAAGCACAACGGTTTGCCTATCTGGGAGCACGAAAGCGAAGTGAGGGTTCGGCGTGGCCGGCAGAAGAATGTTTCGTCTTTATACCGGCGGGTGACCATGACTGAGCGACCCGCCCCACTGCCCGCCCTCAGCAGAGCGCGATGCGAAGGTCTACTCAGTGTCGACCTGATTTATATCGAAGCCGATGCGGTTATCACTGCTGATACGAAACTGCAGCGTCTCTCCGGGCTCGACCCGAGCGGCCTTCTCGCGCAGCAGATTGCCCATGCCGCACAGCGTGTCGTCCTCAGGGTCCGACTCGATGCTGACGATGCGCATCCCCGCCGGCACCTGCAAGCGCACCCGCTCGCCGACGTGGATACGCGCAGCAAGCTTGCGATCGACCATTACCGCCACATAGCAGCCGCCGCCGCGAATACCAAAGTCACGCGTCACCACCAGCTCACCGCCATTGGCGACAGGCGCTTGGTACGCACGCAAACGTTCCTCGGGGACCGGCGTGATGTCCTCCGGATCCGCCTGCCAGGACGAGCAACCGGCCAAGGCCAGCACAGGGATCAGGGCGAGGATCAAGCGCATAGAGGACTCTCCAGTCTGGTAAGCGAAGCGGTAATGGTACGACAGCTTTATTCGCTCACCGTGCGGATAGTTGTGGCTTACCGGGTCGAAATCGGATGGCTGCTGCCGGGATAGGGCCGCTCTTCTTCCAGCGTTCCGTGGCGATCGTAGACCTCGACCGATGCGGTCTTGCCTTCCATCAAACTGTCGAGGCCGGTGAACATTTCGTCTTTGGTCAGGGTACGCAACACCGTTTCCTGAGACTGCTGATCGGTCAGTTCCCAGCCCATCGGGGTGGGATTCACGTGGTATTTGTCCATGCTGTGCTCCTTTTATGAATCTGCGCGACCCGCTTCTTAAGCAAGAAAGCGGCGAGTGAGTGCGCCATTAGACGTACCGACTGGCTGGCAGCCGGTGCGGCAAACGAACGTCAGCGGGCTAGCCCCGGTTGTCGTCGCCTTCGACTTCATCGAAATCAGGGTCCTCACCTGCTTTCTTCTCGCCGGCGTCGGTCATGGTGACGTCCGGCAGGTCGTCGGCTGGCTTGTTCTGCTCAGGCTGAGTCTGGTCGCTCTGGTTCATGGCTACCTCGTTGGCTTGGTGCAAAGGGTCTACCAGATTGGAGCAACAGGCGCCCTGCAGCGTTCGCCTGTACGGGCACCGGCGGTCCGATCAGTGCTCTGCAGCCAAAAGAATCCATCGCCCTTTCCAACTTGCGATTGCAGCGACCCCTGTACTCCACCACACTGCCGACAATCCAATCTTTGACCGGAGCTGCCTGCCATGCCTGCCACCCAAACCCCCTCGCGCGACAGTATTCTGGCCGACCCGGATGCACTCAACTGCACGATCTACCGCGCTCACGAAACCGATCCGGACGGCGAAGAACGCGATATGGGCGATGCCCGCGTGATCATCACCGGGCAGTTCGAGCCGCCGCAGGAGTGGGACGCCAAGGCGCGGGCCGATTACTTCGATGGCATGCCGGAAGAGGCGTTCTTTACCGCCGTGTTTGCCAGTGAGCACGCCTCAGACTCCAAGGGTTTCTTCACTGTCGAGGCGGACGACTACGCGGCCGTGACCGAGCAGGACGGCACCATCTCCATGTTCTACGTCTGCGAGCGCCTGGAAGACGATAGTTACGTATTGCTGCGCGAGGAAGACGACGAGCTATAAGCCGCACGGCTGCTGATGCCGAACCCTTACCTCGCTAACCGGGTCTGTGCTGTATAGGCAGACCCGTCGGCACCTCCCGATCCGATACGCCTGCGCACCACCCGCACAACCACTCGCCACAAAAGAGGAATCGCATGAGCCCTCTGCACCGCCGCTGGCAATCCCCCGTCACGCGCATGAAGCTGGTCGCCGGCCTGCTGCTGCTACTCGCTGCGTTGCTCTATGTCATCGCAACCGCCATGGAACCGCGCCACCCTGCCTGGGGCTATCTCGCGTCCTTCGCTGAAGCGGCGATGGTCGGTGCGATTGCCGACTGGTTCGCTGTGACGGCCCTGTTCCGCCACCCGCTCGGCCTGCCGATCCCCCACACGGCGATCATCCCGCGCAGCAAGGCGCGCATCGGACAGAACCTGTCGAGCTTCATTACCACTCACTTCCTCTCCACACCTATGGTGCTGGCCAAGCTCGA
>TARA_R100000541_G_scaffold301_4_pt1 | contig 98161 bp, 87 predicted proteins | sample TARA_R100000541 | Tara Oceans TARA_R100000541 (sample SAMEA2621416) | marine metagenome | biome: marine biome (ENVO:00000447); feature: surface water layer (ENVO:00002042); material: "saline water (ENVO:00002010), including plankton (ENVO:xxxxxxxx)" | depth 5 m | reverse complement strand
CGACCGGCGGGGGATCCGAGTCTTTACCGCAAGCGCCCGAAGAAACCGGTCAGTCTGTAAAGACGCCGTCGCGGAAGTCGCGAAGCGCCTGCTCGATCTCTTCGCGGCTATTCATTACGAACGGGCCGTACTGCACAATCGGCTCGCCGATCGGGCGGCCTGCAAGAAGCAGAACGCGGGCGCCGCTGCTGGTTGAAAGCGCCAGCTCGCCCTGATCGGAAAGTCGGGCGAGCTGGTTTTTCGAGAGGCGTTGCCCGCCTACCAACAACTCGCCATCGAACACATAGAGGATCACTCGCAGCCCGTCGGACAGCTGTGGGCTTAACCCTGTGCCGGCGGGAAGGTGAAGATCGAACAGCTGTGGCTCTGTATCAGGGCGTTGCACAGCACCGGCTTGGCTGACGCCTTCGGCGCAGAGCTGGCCGGCGACCACGACCGCTTCGATACCGTTCGGCAGCGTCATCCGTGGGATTTCGGCCGGTGAGAAATCACGGTAGCTCGGCTCGTCCAGCTTGTTCTTCGCCGGCAGGTTGAGCCACAGCTGAAAGCCGCGCATCGCCCCGTGTTCTTGCTGAGGCATCTCGCTGTGGATGACGCCGCGTGCGGCGGTCATCCACTGCACACCGCCGCTTTCCAGCAGACCGACATTGCCGAGGTGATCTTCGTGACGCATGCGGCCTTCGAGCATATAAGTGATGGTCTCGAAGCCGCGGTGTGGGTGCGCTGGAAAGCCGGCGATGTATTCGTCCGGGTTGTCCGAACCGAACTCGTCAAGCATCAGGAAGGGATCGAATCGCTCCGGTGCGGCGCCGCCAAACAGCCGTGTCAGGCTGACGCCTGCACCATCGGAGGTGGCACGGCCGGTGCTGATGGAAAGGATTTCGCGCGTGGTCATAGCTCGCTCCTAGAACAGATGGGCTAAGACTACGGCCAGCAACTCGATCCGTTCATGCGAAATTTGAACCCTTCGTATCGGTCAGATCGATCATTCTTCGATCTGCAGCTCTCGAGCGCGCGTATAAACGTAGCGGACCTTCTCGTATTCGAATGGCGAGTTGAGCTGTCCGTAACGCAGCGGCGTCGTGTAGCGGATGTCTATCAATCGAAGCGCCGTTAGGCCGAACTCACCGCCGCTGGCTTCGGCATAGCTGAAGTAGTCGACCTGCCGTTCGACGCCAAAATCCACTGCCTGGCCTGCGGTGTCCCGCAGGTTAGACGGGCCGAGTGCGGGCAGGATCAGGTACGGGCCGTGGGGGACGCCATAGAAGCCAAGGGTCTGACCAAAATCCTCGTTGTAACGGGGCAAGCCCATGCGCGTAGCCGGGTCCCAGACGCCTCCGACGCCAAGGATCGTGTTGAACAGCAGGCGCGCCGTGGTGGTCATGGCGCGCTCGCCCTTGAGCTGAGCGATGCTGTTGAAGAGCGTCGGGATTTCCCCGAGGTTATCGAAGAAGTTGCTGACGCCGGTCCGCACGATCTTGGGCGTGACGTAACGGTAGCCGCGAACGGCAGGCAGCATCACGAACTGATCCAGGCGGTAGTTGAAGTAATACATGCGCCGGTTCAGCGATTCCCAGGGGTCATAGATGTTCAGCGCGTCGAAGGTGGCGCGCTCGAATTCGCGTTGGTCGAGGCCAGGGTTGAACTCAAGGTCACGCAACGGATGGGTGAATCCATCTTCATCGACAGTTCCCGTCTGGGCATGGGCCACGCTACTGATCAGCAGCATGACAGCAAGCAGAGAGCGTTTAGCCACGGAAAAACTCCAACATATCGTGGGCATTGACCCGGTAGGTGAGGTTGCCGCAGTGGCCACCGCGAGGGTAAAGCGTCATGCGCTCGCCGAAGGTGCGGCGAAGGAATCCCAGGTCTCCAGCGCCGAGAATGATGTCGTCGGCGTTATGCATTACACCGATCTTCGGGCTGTTGCGCATGTAATCCTCAAGCGCGTACAGGCTCACCTGTTCTACCAGCTGCGCCATGCTGCCGCCGTCCTGCTGCGCGCGCCACATGGGGATCAGCTGCTCGGTGATATAGCAATCGAAGTCACAGAGCAGCGCGCGGCGAAAGAACGGCTCGAGGCTGGTGCCTTCATCGATTGGGTATTTCGGCGGCACGATCAGGCCGCGGCGGTTGATCAGATCTGAGGTGAATGCAATATCGGCCGCCGAGAAGCGGAAAACCGAGCCAATCAACATGGCCATCTGTTCATCGGTCAGCCGCAGCGCGGACTGCTGGAAGTCGAACAGCATCGCCTCGTCCAGATTGATCGTGCCTTGCTGCCGGTAGTAGCGCGTGAGCTTTTCCAGGATGACTTCATAGAAGGTTGTGGTGCTGTCGATGGCATCGACCTGCGTCTGCACCAACTTGTCGAGGTTGCTGATCGAGGTGTAGAGGTTCACCGGCGGGTTGATCATCAACACGCGCTTGAAGTTAAAACTTTGTCGCGTCTCGTCAAGCTTGCTGACGAACGCAGCATTAAGCGCGCCGAGGCTATAACCGACCAGGTTGAAGTCAGTGACGGACAGTTCATGTTGCTGCGCGCGAACGGCCTGCATCACGCGGTAGAGGTCCTTGGCATCGCCTGGACTGTAGCCTGGCGTGGCGTAGCGCGAGGCAGCGGCGATGAAGTCGAAGCTGGTGGGGGAGGACAGTTGCACCACATGATAGCCCGCTCCGTAGAACAGTCGCTTGAGCGATTCAGTCTTGCCAGCCGAGTAGCTCGCACCAGTGCCTGAAATGATGAACATCAGCGGTGCTGGTCCGGGTTGTTTTGCCAGCCGGTAGGTCAGTCGTTTCACCGCCCAGAAATTATCGGGCAGGGTGAACTCCCGTTCGGGGCGCAACCGCAGGCTGTAATCGGCCTGATCGATCTCGTCGTCCTTAGGCAGATCAGCACGAAAGGGCGCCGGTGTCGTCGCTATCGTCGCCTCGAACGGGTTACTCAGGGGATAGCCATACTGCTCGACGCTGATGTCTGCCGCGTGGGCAGGCGTAACGACCAGTGCAAGCAGTGCGCTCAGGCACAGCAGCAATCGCATATGAGGTGATCTCCGGTGACTACGGTGGGGGTTGGCAGATTTAATCTTTAGTGTTCGCGCGTCGGCGGCGGGGCCGGAATCCGTTCGGCGAAATAGCGTCGGCTGGTACAACGGGTGGCGTCTCGGCAGCGGTTGATTCGATCGCAACGACCACACAACTTCATACCCAGATCATGCCTGGAATCGCCTGCCCCCTGTCGTTTCGCTAAGCATGGACCACAATTAAGCCGTCAGGTTGCGTAGCTTAGGCCCGGTGATAGCGAAAAGCCGGTCGCGGACTGACTGGCTGGGAAATGTGACCGATCAGTCAGGGCAGGCGCAGGCGCTGAACAGAGCGTTTTAAAGAAGCTGCCCCATTAATTCTTGACGGCGTAAGCGCTGCCCGCTGCGTTAGGTGGAAGTCGTCATCAATGCGTCTGGCACGGGCCTTCCACCAAATAAAAACAAGACTATGGTCGAGTGGTTTTCAAACGGGCCGGCCCTAAAGTAGCCGCCCTGCCTTCATGTGTGGGCAGAGGACCGTGTGGAGACCCCCAATGAACAACGAGACCGTAATTCAGCAGATCAATGCTGACCCACGATTTCAGGACCTGGTTGCCAAGCGTGGTCGTTTCGCCTGGATGCTGGCGACCATCATGCTCACCGCTTACTTCGCTTTCATTCTGGTCATCGCCTTTGACCCTGCGGTGTTGGGAACCCCTCTAAGTGCAGGCTCCGTCACCACTTGGGGGATCCCGGCGGGTCTGGGCTTGATCTTCCTGTCGTTCGTGCTGACCGGCATCTACGTGCAGCGCGCTAACGGCGAGTTCGATCGCATTACCCAGGACATTCTCAACGAGGCTCAGAAATAATGCTCGCTCGTCTGCTGACCGCAGCTGCTCTGATGGCAGTTGCTCCGGCGCTGTTTGCTGACGCCCTGACCGGCGATGTGCAGAAACAGGCCACCAACTGGACCGCCATTTCCATGTTCATCGTGTTCATCGTGTTTACGATGGGTATCACCAAATGGGCGGCCAAACGCAATACCTCCACCTCTGATTACTACACGGCCGGTGGCAGTATCACTGGGTTCCAGAACGGATTGGCAATTGCTGGCGACTTCATGTCGGCGGCGTCATTTCTCGGCATTTCCGCGCTGGTTTTCACCAGCGGCTACGACGGCCTGATCTATTCGATCGGCTTTTTGGTGGGCTGGCCGATCATCCTCTTCCTGATGGCAGAGCGCCTGCGCAACCTGGGTAAATTCACCTTCTCCGACGTAGCCTCCTACCGCCTGGGACAGACGCAGATCCGTATCCTATCTGCCTGCGGTTCGCTGATCGTGGTGGCCTTCTACCTGATCGCGCAAATGGTCGGTGCGGGCAAGCTGATTCAGCTGCTGTTCGGCCTCGACTATCTGGTTGCAGTGGTCATGGTCGGTGTGCTGATGGTCATGTACGTGATGTTTGGCGGCATGCTGGCGACCACCTGGGTGCAGATCATCAAGGCTGTGCTCCTGCTGTCCGGCGCAACCTTCATGGCTGTCATGGTCATGTATAACGTCGGCTTCGATTTCAGCCGTCTGTTCTCCGAGGCTGTAGCGCTGCACCCGAGCCATCAGGCGATCATGAGCCCGGGCGGCCTGGTTTCCGACCCGATCTCGGCTATCTCGCTGGGCCTCGCATTGATGTTTGGTACTGCCGGCCTGCCGCATATCCTGATGCGCTTCTTCACCGTCGCCGATGCCAAGGAAGCGCGTAAGAGCGTGTTCTACGCGACAGGCTTCATTGGCTACTTCTATATCCTGACCTTCATCATCGGTTTCGGCGCGATCCTGCTGGTCAGCACCAACCCAAGCTTCAAAGACGCCACGGGCGCCATCGTTGGCGGCACCAATATGGTCGCCATTCACCTGGCATCGGCGGTCGGCGGCAACCTGTTCCTGGGCTTCATCTCTGCGGTGGCCTTCGCGACGATCCTTGCGGTGGTCTCGGGCCTGGCGCTGGCCGGCGCTTCCGCGGTCGCTCATGACCTCTATGCCTGCGTGATCATGAAGGGCAAGGCCAAGGAAGAGGACGAGATGAAGGTGACCAAGCGCACCACGCTGGCATTGGGCGTACTGGCCATCCTGCTTGGCGTCGCTTTCGAGAATCAGAACATCGCCTTCATGGTGGGACTGGCGTTCTCGGTTGCAGCCAGCTGTAACTTCCCGATCCTGTTCCTTTCGATGTACTGGAAGGACCTGACCACTCGCGGTGCTCTGATCGGTGGTGCGATGGGCCTGGGTACGGCGTTGCTGCTGACCATCCTGAGCCCGACGGTCTGGGTCGACGTGCTGCATTTCGAACAGGCCATCTTCCCGTACAAGTATCCGGCTCTGTTCGCCATGATCGCGTCCTTCGCCGGCCTGTGGTTCTTCTCTGTCACCGACAAATCCAAGACGGCTGCCGAAGAGCGCGCGCGCTTCTTCCCGCAGTTCATCCGCTCGCAGACCGGTCTGGGTTCGACTGGTGCGGTCGCCCACTGATCCTGGGTTTTGTGATCGAAAAGGCAGCCTTCGGGCTGCCTTTTTTGTTCTACGACCAGCCCTCTTTGCGGGGCCAATCGGGAGCGGAGCATGCCAGTCATTCAGCATTTCGATAGAGGCCGGAGCCTGCTGCAGCTTTCGCTAGACTCGTGGCAACCCAACGAACAAAAGGTTACAACCGATGCAAAATCGCATGATGGTCACGGGGGCCGGTTCCGGCCTGGGTCGCGAGATAGCGTTGCGCTGGGCGCGCGAGGGTTGGCAGCTGGCATTGTCGGATGTCAACGAGGCCGGCCTGGCCGAAACCCTGAAAATGGTCCGTGATGCAGGCGGCGACGGTTTTACTCAACGCTGTGACGTGCGCGACTACAGCCAGCTGACAGCCCTGGCGCAGGCATGCGAAAGCAAGCTTGACGGTATCGATGTGGTGGTCAACAACGCGGGTGTTGCCTCGGGTGGTTTCTTCGACGAGCTGTCACTGGAGGACTGGGACTGGCAGATTGCGATCAATCTCATGGGTGTGGTCAAGGGCTGCAAGGCCTTCCTGCCATTGGTGCAGAAGAGCCAAGGCAAGATCATCAACATCGCGTCCATGGCGGCTCTGATGCAGGCGCCGGGCATGAGCAATTACAACGTGGCCAAGGCCGGTGTGGTGGCGTTGTCCGAGAGCCTGCTGGTGGAGCTGAAGCAGCAGGAAGTCGGAGTTCATGTGGTCTGCCCGTCATTCTTCCAGACCAACCTGATGGACTCCTACCGCGGTCCGACCCCCAATATGAAAGCGCAGATCAGCAAGCTGCTCGAAGCGTCGCCTATCTCTGCTGCCGACATTGCCGACTACATATATCGCCAGGTGGCTGAGGGCGTGTTCATGATCCTGCCCCACGATGAAGGGCGCATCGCCTGGAAGATCAAGCAACAGAACCCGCAGGCGATCTACGACGAGATGGCGCTGTTGGCAGAAAAGAAGCGCAGCAAGAGCAAAACCTGACCGGCTGGTCCGTTTTGCTTGCCCTGATCCAGGGGCGGGAGTAGGGTTGCCGATCCTTCCCAGTCTGCCTCTGGATTCACTGTGAAAAACCCGTCTCGCTGGCTGCTCATGCTGGCACTTGTGCTGGCCGCCATCAACCTTCGGCCCGGCATCACTTCGTTTGCACCATTGATCGAACGCATCGCTGAGGAGCTCAGTCTCAGCCGCAGCGTCATCAGCCTCACCACCGCCTTGCCAGTACTGCTGATGGGGCTGCTGGCGCCGTTGGCACCCCGTCTGGCCGTGCGTTTCGGCCTGGAGCGCACCATCAGCCTGTGCCTTGGTTTGATCGGCCTGGCGCTGTTACTGCGTCTGTTCGGCAAGAATGCTCCAGTGTTGATCGGCACGGCGGCTATGGTCGGTGCCGGAATCGCGGTTGCCGGGCCGCTGCTGTCGGGCTTTATCAAGCGCTATTTTCTCGAGCAGATGGGCAAGACTGCGGCCTACTATTCGTTGAGCATGGCGGTTGGCGGCACCATCGGCGTAGTGCTGACTGCACCAGCAGCCGAATGGTTGGGCCAGCGTTGGACCTGGGGCCTGGCGCTGTGGGCAATCCCGGCGGTGCTGGCATTGCTGATCTGGTGGCGCCTACCGAACCAGCCGGAACCGGCCGTGGAGAGCCGTACCGGTCTGCCGTGGCGCGAACCGCGCGCCTGGTTGGTAAGCATCTATTTCGCCTTGCAGGCCGGTCTGTTTTACGCGCTGGCTACCTGGTTGGTGGCGCGTTACCACGAGGTTGGCTTCAGTCTGCTGCAGAGCAATGCCTTCTTCAGTGGCTTCATGCTGATCGGTTTACCCAGCGCGTTCATCATGCCTTGGCTGGCGCAGCGCTTTGGCCGGCGGCACTTGCTGATGGCCTGCTGCGGCGTGCTGGCAACGGTCTGTCTGCTGGTCATCGCCTGGCTTCCGCAGGTCAATCCGCTGCTGGTGTGCATGCTGCTGGGCATAGCCCTGAACGGGACTTTTTCCATGTCGCTGGTGTTGCCGATGTACGAAGCCAGCACGCCGCTTGCGGTCAGCCGCCTGACGGCGATGATGCTTTGCACCGGTTATTGCCTGGCCTGTTTCACCCCGGTGCTGACCGGATTGGGCCGAGATATCGCCGGTGACTATCGTGAACCCTTCCTCGTACTCGCGACCATGTCGGCGGCGATGTCGCTGCTGGCCTTGCGGCTGGCGCCTCGGCGCGATCTGGCTGCAGCGAGCACGCGCTGAAGCGGCCCGACTGCCTTGAGGTTGTGGTCTGCGTCACCTCTGCAGCTTGTACCCAGACCTTGTCTGCAAGGGACGCTGGAAGGCTGAGCGGATTTGGTCGAACATGACGGGCTTTCGCCTGGAGTGTTTCTGTGGAGCCGGAATCCATCGTCTACGGCAGCATCCGTGACTGGCCTTCAACTGATGTCGAGCAGTGCCGGTTGCGCCGCGCGGTCAATCGGCGTGCGCTGTATAGCCTCCCTCAAGGCGAGGGTTGGCCTTTTCTCGGAAGAGAGATGTTCTCGTGCTGTATGGACGAAGGGGTGTATCAGACGCAGGTCATTCACTTCGGTGCCAGCTACCGCGCGGTCGAATACGAGTGGACGCTCTGGGTGCGTCATTTCGAGGAGCTGCTGAACGAACTCTACTGGACCAGCGCCGTGGTTCATTTGGAGACCGAACTCAATGGCACTCATACCTTTCGCTGGGAAACCGAAAGCGGCTCGCACAGCCCTCATCAGCGCGATCTGCGCATGCGCTGCGCCTGGGAACGTGACGGTGGGGTGCTCAGCTGAGCTTTAGTCCTCGAGCCATTCTTTCGGTACGTCGCGGCGGAGCGCCAACTGGCATTGCTGATGCTCAATGTCGAACGCGATCACCGCGGTGCCTTTGCGCAATGCCTCGCGTACCCGTTCGACGCGGATTTCCAGCGGCGTCTCATCGCCATTGTCGGTGCCCTCGCGGGTCACGAAATCTTCGATGAGGCGGGTCAGAGTTTCAGGTTCGAGTTGGTCGTAAGGAATGAGCATCGATGCCGAATCAGGTGGGAGGGTGCAGGTCGGGTTCGTTGATCGGCGCGTTGAGGAACCGATCCAGGTAAGCATACAGCTGCTCGCTGTCCAGTGGTTTGCCAATGAATTCATCCATGCCGGCCTCGCTGCCAGCGCGGCGATGTTCATCGAGTACGTGAGCGGTCAGCGCAATGATCGGCACTGGCTGCAACCGCAACTGCGCCTCTAGTCGGCGGATCTGTCGACTGGCCTCAAAACCGTCCATCTCCGGCATCTCGCAATCCATCAGGATCAGCCGCACCGCGGCTGGGTTTTTGCTGTAGGCACTGACCGCCTTGCGCCCGTTTTCCGCCATCATGACCTCATAGCCGCGTTTGCGCAGCAGACTGGACACCACCATCTGGCTGACGGGATTGTCCTCAACGGCGAGGATGAGCGGTTTGGAGCGTCCCGGGTGCTCAGTGTCCGCCGCAGCGCTATCGGACGTAGGGTTCGCCTGATGGAGGCGCTGCAGCGCTTCGCGTAAGGGGCCGAGCAGCAGTGGCAACGGCAAGTTGGCCAGGCGCAGCGATGACGATGCCGGGGAAGGTTCGCTTTGCGGCGGGTAGAGCAGCATCACCCGTTGATTCAGTTCGAGCTGATCGGCTACGGCGTTGAGCCAAGCCTGGGGTTTGCCTGGCCACGGCGCCATGATTACCAATAGTGGAGCTGAGGCTTGATCGTCGAGGTAGCGGCGTAGATGTTGTGGCTCCTCGCAGCGGACGGTTCGCATGCCCCAGCGCTGCAGCAAGTTGCCCATTGCATCCAGGGCGCAGATGTCCTTGGACGCGATCACAGCGGTTCGTCCCTCGAGTAGCGCCGTCAGTGGGTCGAGGTTGCCGCTCGCCTCGCGCAGCGGGATGTCGAAGCTGAACTGGCTGCCTTGGCCGGGCGTGCTCTGCACGTCGATCTGGCCGCCCATCATTTCTACCAGTTCCTTGCTGATAACCAACCCCAAACCGCTGCCACCATAGCGCCGGGTAGTACTGGAATCGCCTTGAGCGAAGGATTCGAACAGTTGGGCCAGAACCTCCGCGCGCATGCCAATCCCGCTGTCGGTGATTGAAAAGACCAGGCTTCGACTGCTTTCGGGGCCCTGGCAGACAACCTTCAGTACCACACAGCCCTGTTCGGTGAATTTCAGCGAGTTGCTGAGCAGGTTCATCAGAACCTGCTTGAGACGAGTCGGATCGCCGCGCAGGCGGCGCGGCACACCCGGGGCGAGGTTGAGATGCAGGTTCAGCTGCTTCTGCAGCGCTTGAGCCGTGAACAGGCTGATGGTTTCGGAGACCAGCACTTCGAGGTCGAACTCAATATCTTCCAGAACCAGCTTGCCGGCACCGATCCGCGCATAGTCAAGGATGTCGTTGATGACCGTCATCAGCGAGTGGCTGGAGCTGGAAACAGTGTCGAGGTAGAACCGCTGGTTACGGTCAAGCGGGGTCTCACGCAGCAATTGCAGCATGCCCAGTACACCGTTCAGCGGCGTGCGGATTTCATGGCTCATTTTCGCCAGGAAGCGGCTCTTTGCCTGGTTCTCGCTCTCTGCCCGCTCGGCTGCCTGGCGTGAACGGAAGCCTTCTTCCTTCAACAAGTTGATGCGGTCCGCGAGCCCTATCGACAGGGTGATCAGCTCGAAGGCAATGCCGACCTTGACGATCGAGGGACCATACAGCCCCAGCAGGTTGAAGCCCAGTGATCCCGCCGTGACGATGACGAAGGTCGCCAACAGCACGCCCCAGGCCAGCGTGTAATACAGGCCATAGCGCACGCCGCGGCTCCAGACGAAAGCACCGGTCAGCAGCAGCCCGATCGACGAGCTGATGACCATCACACTGGCCAGTACGCTCCACACCTGCGTTTCCAGAACGAAACCGGACAGCAGCGCGCCCACCGACAGGATCAGAGCCACCCGCAGGGCGAAGTCCAAGCGCGGAAAGTATTCTCGGGTATGCAGGAAATGGCGGCTGAACTGGATAGACACCAGGCAATGACTGAGCATCAGTGCATAGATGCCCAGCGCGATCACCCCGCCTGCATCGTTCAGCCACTTGACCAGCATGCCATCGAAGCTGAGCGCAAACAGGCCCACGTTGAGGTTGTAGATCAGGTACCAGAAATACGCAGGCTCGCGGAGGGAGAGGAACAGAAAGAAGTTGTAGCAGAACATCGCGAACAGCACGCCGTAGAAGGCTCCGGCCAAGCCCGTCGAATCCTCGAATGATTCGGCGTTTGCTGCATAGCTGCTGAAGTACAGCGGCACGTAGAGAGTGCTGGTGCTTTCCACACGCAGCAGCAAGGTCGAGGTACCGGGCTCCAGTTCCAGAGGAAACCAGAAGTTGCTGACCCTGACCGCTCGTTCGTTGAACGGATGGTTGTCGCCGGAGCGCTGCTGGCTGATGCGGCCGTCCGGGTGACGGAGATAGAGCTGGATGTCGTCGAGCAGGGGGTAGTTGATCTCGACGAAGCCGCCGATGGGGTCGTGCAACTGGTTTTCCAGGTCGACACGGAACCACCAGACCGAATCGTTCTTGCCCTTGTTGGGATGTACCCCGGACACGGGGACGAAGGTTTTTTCCGGCAGCGCGAAGACTTCAGCCACGCCGAGTTCGGCAGCCGGGTCTCGCAAAAAGTAGCTCCAGCTACCCAGTGCCTGGCGGAAATGCTGGGAGTCCACCGGCACGGGCTCGAACGCCGATGCCTGAGCGGTCAGACAGAACAGAAGAACGGCCAGAAAAAGACGCGGCGCCATGTTATTGATCCAAGGAGTACACACTCGCAAAACGCAGTTTCCAGTCGCGCGAATGGCAAACCCTGTTCGCTTCATGCCTGACTGGCCAAGCATTCATATGTTTCAGAGGCTTGCGACTTTGCCCGGATCACCGCCGCCTCGCAATCGGCAAATGCCTCAAGTTGGCGGCGCATCATGAAACGCCACAGTCAACCTGAAGAATCATCGGTCGGCTTGTCGAAGATTGAATCGACTGCCGGCACGCGCGTGTCGTTTTCCATCTGCGTCACGTGTTCGAGTTGATGGCTGAAATTCTCCAGGGAATCCTTGCCTGCATGGGCATCACTGGTGAACACCGGTGGGCTCAGCAAATAGGCTGAAATCAAGCGGCTCATGGCGGCCAGGCTGTCGATATGGGTGCGCTCATAGCCGTGTGTCGCATCGCAGCCAAACGCCAGCAGCGCGGTGCGGATATCGTGCCCGGCAGCGATCGCCGACTGTGCATCGCTGTGGTAGTAGCGGAACAGGTCACGCCGCACCGGTACCTCATTGGCTTCTGCCAGTTTGAGCAGATGCCGGGACAGGTGGAAATCGTATGGCCCCCCCGAATCCTGCATGGCGACGGTGACTGCGTGTTCGCTAGATTCCTGGCCCTTGGCCGTCGGCGCGATGTCGATGCCGACGAACTCGCTGACATCCCAGGGCAGGGCGCCGGCTGCCCCAGACCCGGTTTCCTCGGTGATGGTGAACAGCGGATGGCAGTCGATGGGTGGCTCACGACCGCTTTCGATCACCGCTTTCAGTGACGTCAGTAAGGCTGCCACTCCGGCTTTGTCATCCAGGTGGCGCGAGCTGATGTAACCGCTGTCGGTAAACTCGGGCATTGGATCGAACGCGACGAAATCGCCCACGTTGATGCCCAGCGCGAAGGTGTCGGCGCGGCTCGCGGTATAGCCGTCCAGACGCAGCTCGACGTGGTTCCAGCTGATCGGCATCTCGTCGACTGCGGTGTTGAATGCATGCCCCGAGGCGAGCAGGGGCAGCACGCTGCCCCGTACCACGCCGGTGTCAGTGAAGACGCTGACGCGGCTGCCTTCGGCGAAGCGGCTTGACCAGCAACCCACCGGGGACAGACCGAGTCGGCCATTGTCCTGAATTTCCCGGACGCTGGCGCCGATGGTGTCCAGGTGCGCGGCGATGGCTCGATCCGGGCTGTACCGGCGACCTTTGAGCGTGGCGCGGATGGTTCCGCGGCGGGTCAGCTCGAAGGGAATGCCGAGCTCCTTCAGGCGCTCTGCCACATATCGAACGATTGTGTCGGTGAAGCCGGTGGGGCTGGGAATGGCGAGCATCTCCAGCAGCACACGTTGCAGGTAGTTGAGGTCCGGTTCGGGAAGCTTGGCAGTCATGATCATTCCTTAGCGGCGGAAAACTGGCTGCCGCTATGTAAGTGAGTGAAGTTGAGCTGCGGTGGTGCCGCAAGCGAGGCGGCGGGCCGTTCCGGCACCTGCGGGTGCCGGAACCAGGCCATCTACGGCCTGAGTGCCCCGCTAGTGGGTGCCGTAGCTGAGTGGAAAGAGCAGGTCGACGAAGCGCTCGGCGGTGGGCTGGGGATGGTGATTGGCCAGGCCGACCCGTTCGTTCGCTTCAATGAACACGTACTCGGGTTGGTCTGCTGCCGGCACCAGCAGGTCCAGGCCGACTACAGGAATATCCAGTGCGCGAGCGGCCCGAACGGCGGCGTCGATTAAATCTGGATGCAACTGATCGGTTACATCATCGAGCGTGCCACCGGTATGCAGGTTGGCAGTGCGGCGCACCGCCAGGCGCTCGCCGCGTGGCAAGACGCTGTCGTAGTCGAAGCCGGCGTCGCTGATGCAGCGCTGTGTCTCTTCGTCCATAGGGATTCGGCTTTCGCCGGCGGTCGCAGCCTGACGGCGCCGGCTCTGGGTCTCGATCAACTGGCGAATGCTGTGGCTACCGTCACCCACCACTTCAGCCGGACGGCGGATCGCCGCGGCCACGACTTCATATCCAATCACGACAATGCGCAGGTCAAGTCCGGGATGAAAGCTTTCCAGCAACACGCGCTGATCGAATTGCCGTGCGCGAGCGATGGCTTCTTCGACATCCTGGCTGCTGCGCAGATCGACCGAGACGCCTTGGCCCTGTTCGCCATCGAGCGGCTTCACGACCACGCCGCCGTGCTGCTTGAGAAACGCGGCATTCTCCTCGACCGAACCCGCGAGTTGTTGGGCAGGTAGTTTAAGCCCCGCGCGAGCAAGGGTCCGGTGAGTCAGGCTCTTGTCCTGGCACAATGTCATGCTGACCGCAGACGTAAGGTCCGACAGGGACTCGCGGCAGCGCACCTTGCGGCCGCCCTGGGTCAGAGTGAACAGGCCGGCCTCGGCATCATCGATGGTGATCTCGATGCCGCGACGGCGTGCCTCGTCGACGATGATCTTGGCGTAGGGATTCAGCTCCGCTTCCGGGCCTGGGCCAAGAAACAGCGGCTGGTTGAAGGTGTTCTTGCGCTTGACCGTGAAGGTCTGCAGGTCGCGGAAGCCGAGCTTGGCGTAGAGCGCCTTGGCTTGCTTGTTGTCGTGCAATACCGACAGATCAAGATAGGCCAGCCCACGGCCCATGTAGTGTTCGATGAGGTGGCGAACCAGCGCTTCGCCTACACCGGGGCGCGTGCAGTTTGGCGCGACCGCCAGGCACCAGAGGCTGGAACCGTTCTCCGGATCATTGAAGGCCTTGTGGTGGTTGATGCCCATGACACTGCCGATGATCTCGCCGGAGTCGTCGTCCTCGGCCAGCCAATAGACCGGACCGCCTTGCTCTCGCGGTGTGCACAACTCAGGGTTGACCGGCAGCATGTGGCGGGACTGATACAGACTGTTGATCGCCTTCCAGTCCTCCTCGCTCTGAGCACGGCGGATACCGAAGCCGCGGAAGCTCCGGCGAGCCGGGCGGTAATCGGTGAACCAGATGCGCGATGTGTCCGATGGATCAAGGAACAGCTGCTGCGGTGCATAGGCGAGTACCTGATGCGGCGCGGCGACGTACAGGGCGATATCCCGCTCACCGGCCTGTTCATGGAGCAGGTCGGCCGCGAGCTTCTCAGGGTCGGAGTAGGTGTGGCCGATCAAGATCCGGCCCCAGCCGCAGTGCAGTGTTACTGGCGCCTGATGTTCCGCCTGGCCGTCCTCGGCGAGCCGTTGCTGCAAGCGCTCATAGGTCGGTGTCTGGCCGCGCAACAGTCGCTGTCCGTAGGCTTGAGACTTCTGCATGGTGCATTCCTTGGAGCTTGTATGACTTCACTACGGCAACGCTTCGGCGCTCGCTCATTGCGTCGTCATGAACGGGTTGTTAGAGGCCTTGTTCGCTCAACCACAGATTGACCGCTGCCAACTGCCACAATTTCGAGCCACGCAGAGGCGTCAGTTGACCTTCTGGGTCATTGAACAGCCTGTCCAGCATGGCCGGGTTATACAGCCCGCGGTCCTGGCTCGGATCAGTCAGCAGCTCCCGCACCCAGTTCAGCGTATCGCCCTGCAGATGCTTGAGCCCCGGCACCGGGAAATAACCCTTGGGACGGTCGATGACCGCAGCTGGAATGACTTTGCGCGCGGCTTCCTTGAGCACGTACTTGCCGCCGTCGGGCAGCTTGTACTTGGCTGGAATTCTTGCCGACAGCTCGGCCACGTTGTGGTCTAGAAACGGCACTCGAGCCTCGAGGCCCCAGGCCATGGTCATGTTGTCGACGCGTTTGACCGGGTCGTCGACCAGCATCACTGTGCTGTCGATGCGCAGAGCTTTGTCTACAGCGGCGTCGGCGCCGGGCTGGGCGAAATGCTGACGTACGAAATCGCCGGAGAAGTCGCCCTTGACCCACTGCTGCTGCACGGTGTCGGCGTACTCCTCGAAGCTGCGGTCACGAAAGGCTGTGAGATAAGCCTCGACCGGGTCCTCGGCACCGTCCACCTGTGGATACCAGTGGTAACCGGCGAACAGCTCGTCTGCGCCCTGGCCGCTCTGCACCACCTTGCAGTGCTTGGAGACTTCACGCGAGAGCAGATAGAACGCGATGCAGTCATGACTGACCATCGGTTCGCTCATGGCGCGGAACGCGGCGGGTAGCTGTTCGAGAATTTCCTTTTCCTGAATGCGCAGCTGGTGATGACGCGTTCCGTAATGCTGAGCGATCAGATCCGAGTACTTGAACTCGTCGCCACGCTCGCCACCGGCATCCTGGAAGCCGATGGAGAAGGTCTGCAGGTTATCGCCAGCGCCTGCTTCGCGAAGCAGGCCGACCAGCAAACTGGAGTCGACACCGCCGGACAGCAGAACGCCCACGTCGACCGCCGCGCGATGACGCAGGGCAACGGACTCACGCAAGGTGGTCAGGGTGCGCTCCTGCCAGTCTTCGAAGCTGTAGCCTTGTTCTTCTTCCGATGTGCCGAATTCCAGCGTCCACCAGCGGTGTTGGCTGCTCTTGCCGCTGGCGTCAATCCGCATGAAGGTGCCGGGTGGTAGTTTTTCGATTCCGGCGATGAGGGTATCCGGCGCCGGCACCACAGCATGGAAGCTCATGTAGTGATTCAGAGCCACCGGGTTCAGCACGCCAGCAATATCTCCGCCCTTAAGCAACGCCGGAAGCGTCGAGGCAAAGCGCAAGCGCTCTCCCGTGCGTGACAGATAGAGCGGCTTGATACCGAGACGATCGCGCGCGATGAATAGTTCTTGCACGTCTCGCTGCCAGATGGCGAAAGCGAACATGCCGTTCAGTCGGGGCAACAGCGCTTCGCCCCAGGCATGAAAGCCTTTGAGCAAGACCTCGGTGTCGCCGCCGGAGAAGAAGCTGTAGCCCAATGCTTCCAGTTCGGCGCGCAATTCGGGGTAGTTGTAGATGGCGCCGTTGAACACCATGGACAGGCCGAGCGCCGAGTCGATCATCGGCTGGCCAGAGGCCTCGCACAGATCCATGATCTTCAGGCGTCGGTGACCCAGAGCGAGAGGGCCTTGGCTGTTGAAGCCGCAGGCGTCCGGGCCACGGGACGTCAGGGATTGGGTGATGCGTTCAACCGCGGCCAGGTCGGCCGGTTGATTATCGAAGCGAAGTTCGCCAGCTATGCCACACATAGGATCCTTACCGGTATTGCCGTTGGGGAGTGTGACTGACGCTCGGACCGCGAAGTTCAGGATTTCAGACGGGCGTGTACCGCTCTGGCTCGGTGGCTGAGGGGCTTGTTCAGGGGCGCCTCGGCTGGCCTGAATCGCGCTCTGCTGCGTCAGTCAGGTTTTACAGGGAAACAAAAATAGTGCTTTCATGTCAAACCGTACTCGGCACGAGTTACTTGTCTGTGAGCGAAAAAAACATTCGATCTGAAACTATTGAGGTGGCGGAAGGTAACCTTGAATTGTCTCTGTTTCAGGCCTTGCGCCGGTTGCAGCAAGACGCCGAGATGCATGCCAAGCGACTGGCCCGTTTCGGTGGGCTGAGCCCGGTGCAGCTGATGATTCTGCAGGTGCTGGCCAGCGAACGGCAGCTGACCGCCAGCGCTTTGAGCAAGCGCGTCAGCCTGACGCCAGCGACGCTGTCCGGGCAACTCGACCGCCTTGCTGAACGCGGACTGTTGTTGCGCCAACGGGATGATCAGGACCGCCGTCGTCAGTGGCTGTTATTGACTGAAGAGGGGCGGGCACTGCAACAGCAGGCGCCTTCGCTGTTACCGCCCGAGTTCGTTGCGCGATTCTCGGCGTTGCCGGAGTGGGAGCAGCACGGGATTACTGCGGCGCTACTGCGCGCCGCGTCGATATGCGGATCGGAAGACTAGCCGACGCCGCGCTGATCGACCGACCCGCTACAGACGAAAACCTTCGACGATATGCTCCGCCAGCGTCTCGCTGACCTGAGACTGGTTGCGATCGTTGCGCAGCAGGACAATGCTGCACGAAGGCAGCTCCGGCATGCCCTCGGCTTCGCCCAGTACGCGCATATCCGCTGTCACCAGGCTCTGCAGCTGCGCGGTCACCGCAAGTCCCGCGTTGGTCACAGCCATCAGCGCCGAGAGGCTGGGGCTGGTATAGGCGACCCGGTAGGGTACTTCCAGGCTGTCCAGGGCGTTGCAGGCCCAAGCCCGGCAGAAGCAGTCGGTATTGAACATGGCCAGTGGCATTGGCCGTTGTTCATGGGTGTTGAAGCCAGGCGCTTCGGCCCAGACGAAACGCTCTCGGCGCAGCAGCTGACCGATCTCGGTGCCCGGCTCGCGGGTGACGATGGACAGATCCAGATCGCGCCGCTGCAGTAACTGATAAGACGGTTCGCAATGCACCTCCACCTGGACCAGCGGATAGGCCTGCGCGAAGCGCGACAGGATGCCCGGCAGGAAGCGCATTACATAGTCGTCCGGGGTGCCGATGCGCACCGAGCCGACCATGTGCGGTTCGCGCAAGGTCGTCAGCACCTCGCCGTGCAGTTTGAGGATCCTCCGTGCGTAACCGAGCAGGATCTGGCCCTCGGCGGTGAGCTTGACCTGACGCCCGTCGCGCTCGAACACCGAACGTTGCAGCACGTCCTCTTCCAGGCGCTTCATCTGCATGCTGATCGCCGACTGCGTGCGATTGACGGCTTCGGCCGCTCGGGTAAAGCCGCCGTGATCGGCAATCGCCACAAAGCTGCGCAGCAGCTCTGCATCGATACTGGGGTAATTGGCCATTCATCAATCTCCGAGATGTACGCCATCAGAAACATTCGTTGGATTGATCATAAGCCCGGCAGGACACTGGTGCCATCCACTCGGAGGTATCCCAGATGAAAAGCCATGCTGAGTTCGTTCAACCTTGCGTCAGAAGCACAACGGCCCATTACTCATTCGGCCGGTCGTTGCATGCGGTCTGGCAGCAGTTAACCCGCTGGCATGCGTTGTATCGTCAGCGTCAGCAGCTCGCGGCATTGAGCGACGAGATGCTCAAGGACATCGGCTTGAGCCGGGCCGATATCGAAACCGAAACTTCCCGTCCGTTTTGGGACGAGCCGTTTCGTCGACGCTAGTGCTACGGCCTGTTCGAGGCCGCATGCCTGGCGTGCGAGCGCCAGGCGATCGCGGTCAGTCAGTCGGTCCGGCGGATGAGTTTGCGCAGCAGGAATCGATTGGGAAGGCAGGCTTCGGCGATGGCTCGCGGCACTGGCAGGGGTTCGTCATTCAGCCAGGCTGCGAGCAATTCCCCGGCCAGGGGCGCGGTAATCAGGCCGCGCGAGCCGTGGGCGGTGTTCACGTACAGCCCGTCAAGCCAGGGGCATGGCTTGTCGGGCACCTGGCGGGCATCCTTTGCCAGCACGGCATAGGTCTCGGCGAAACCTTCCGGATCGGCCAGGGCGCCAACGATGGGTAGATAGTCGGGGCTGGTGCAGCGGAACGCGACACGTCCTTGCAGCTGGTCTGTGTCGCAGCTTTCGACGTCCAGGCGCTGATGCAGATCGCCGGAAATCTCCCTGAGCATGTCCAGGTTCGAATGATGTTCAGCAGCGCTCGGCGCGGGATCGGCCTCGGCAAAATTGAAACTCGCCCCCAGCGTATGCTGACCCTCACGTGGCGGGGCGACATATCCTCTCGCACACAACACGGTGCGCAATGCGGCGCTTTGTTCGTTCGCCGGCAGGGCGGTGATCTGCCCGCGAATCCGCTTGAGTGGCAGCCAGGCGCTTTGACTGAACCGCTTGGCATCGGCAGCGCCGGCCAGAATCACGACCGGCGCCTCGGCCACCAGCTCATCGCCGGCCAGCGCCTGCCATTGCTCGCCGCTTCGACGCAGTTCGAGCGGGTGCCGATGGCGATGCAACTCGATCGACGGGTGCTTGATCAGCCAGCGACACAGCGCTGGCGGGTGCGCCCAGCCGGCATCCGGATAGAACAGCCCCCCATGGTCCAGCGCTACGCCCGCCAGCCGCTCGGCCTCTTCGCGCGGCACCGCATGCAGAAGACCGGGCGGGAAGGCGTCGGAAAGTGCCGCCTGGCGGACGCTTTCCTTGTTATCGAAGGAGAGCTGCAGCACGCCGCAGGCATCCCAGTCCTGTCCGCGCTGCAGGTTGTGCAATAGCCGACGGGTGTAGCCAAAGCCGCTGGCCACAAGCTGCGAGAGCGCGGTGCCGTGCGCTGAGAGCTTCAAATAGAGCACGCCCTGCGGGTTGCCAGAACCCTCCTGCGCGATATCGTCGTGCCGTTCCAGCAGTGCCACCTGCCATCCGCGCGCCGCCAGGCTGGCGGCGCTGGCGCAACCCGCGAGGCCTGCGCCAATCACTAGCGCCTTGCGCTGCGCCGGTTGATGCGAAGGGCGCGCGAACCAAGGGGGCTGCGGGGTTTCTGGCGGCGTGACAAGCTGGCCCTGCAGGTTTTCCCACTTATGGCCTAAGCCGGGAATCCGCTTGACCTCGAAGCCCGCTTTCTTGAGTGCTCGCCGTACGCTGCCGGCGCTACTGAAGGTTGCCAGGGTTGCACCTGGAGCCGACAGCCGCGCCACCTGCTCGAACAGCTCGGGCTGCCACATGTCCGGGTTCTTTGGCGGTGCGAAGCCATCGAGAAACCAGGCATCTACCCGCGCATCCAGCTCTTTGAGCCTTTCGAGCGCGTCGCCTACCAGTAGCGTCAGCGTCACCCGCCCAAAACGAAACTGCTGGAACCCCGGGTTGATCGCCACATACTGATCCAGCAACTGCCGTGCCTGCTCATGCAGTTCCGGCCACAAAGCCAGGGCACGACACAGGTCGTCGTGCGTGAGGGGGTGCTTTTCAACGCTGACAAAGTGCAAGGCGCTATTGGCAGGCGCAGTGCGCTCGAAAAGCGCCCAGGCGCAAAGGAAGCTGAGACCGGTGCCAAAGCCCGTTTCGCCAATTACCAGGCGTTCTCCGGCGGGAAGGGCAGCGAAACGTTCGGCCAGCCGATTGGGTCGCAGAAACACGTGGGTGGTTTCGGCCATGCCGGAGCCGCGGGAAAAGTACACGTCACCATACTGCCGGGATTGCGGTTGGCCGTTCTCGTCCCAGTCGAGTTCGGCATGCTGAAAACCGGTGTGGAGCGGGGCGGACATCGACGTTTCCTGCGGTGAAAGACCGCGATTCTAGCAGCCGCGCGAAACCTGCTGCGGGCGCGCTTTGTCGCATCGATAGGCGTGCAAGCTTGCGCACCAGCGCAAACAGGCGGTGCTACATCAGTACTGCAGCTGTCTCGGCCTGCTAGGGTTCATCACAGCATCCTTTCTTGGAGTTCAAGATGTTCGAGTCCGCGGAAATCGGTCACACCATCGACAAGGACACTTACAACAAAGAGGTACCTGTTCTGCGCGAAGCGCTTCTGCAGGCGCAGTACCGCCTCAGAGAGCAGGCGCGGTTTCCGGTGCTGATCCTGATCAATGGGATTGAGGGCGCTGGCAAAGGCGAGACGATCAAGCTACTCAACGAATGGATGGACCCACGGTTGATCCGCGTTGATAGCTTCGATGTGCCCACCGACGAAGAGCTTTCGCATCCGCCTGCGTGGCGCTACTGGCGACGGCTCCCGCCCAAGGGCCAGACCGGGATTTTCTTCGGTAACTGGTACAGCAAGATGCTTGAGGATCGCGTTCATCGTCGAATCAAGAAGACCGATCTTCAGCTTGCCATCGACCGCGCCCAACGTTTCGAGCGGATGCTCTGTGCCGAGGGCATGCTGATCTTCAAGTTCTGGTTTCACTTGTCCAAGGACCGCATGCAGCAGCGGCTTGAGTCGCTCAAGGATGACCCACTGCACAGCTGGCGTATCAGCCCGCTGGATTGGCAGCAGTCGAAAACCTACGACCGGTTCGTCAAGCACGGTGAACTGATCCTGCGTCGCAGCAGCCGGGACTTTGCGCCCTGGTACGTGATTGAAGGAAGCGACGAACGATACCGCAGCCTGACCGCCGGCCGGCTGTTGCTCGAAGGGCTGAACGCGGCGCTGGATGCCGCGGACCAACCCTTCACTCAGCCGCACACGGCAACCGTCGAGCTGAATCTCGACCAGGCAAGCCTGCTCGACAGCCTCGACATGCACCAGTCGCTTAGCAAGGACCACTACAAGGAGCAACTGGGGCAGGAGCAGGCGAGGCTGAGTCAGCTGCTGCGCGATCCGCGATTACGCAAGCGCGGGGTGCTGGCCCTGTTCGAGGGCCACGATGCGGCAGGCAAGGGCAGCGCCATTCGCCGGGTTACCGGTGCTCTGGATCCTCGGCTGTATCGCACCATACAGATCGCCGCGCCCAGCGAGGACGAACTGGCGCAACCCTGGCTGTGGCGCTTCTGGCGCAACGTCCCGGCCCGCGGGCAGTTCACCATCTTTGACCGGTCCTGGTATGGCCGAGTGCTGGTCGAGCGGGTCGAGGGCTTCTGCTCGCCGGATGAATGGCTGCGGGCCTACACCGAAATCAATGAGTTCGAGGAACAGCTGGTCGATGCCGGCGTGGTGGTGGTGAAGTTCTGGCTATCGATTGACAAACAGACGCAGCTGGAGCGATTCAAGGAACGCGAAGATACCCCGCACAAGCGCTTCAAGATCACCGAGGAAGACTGGCGAAATCGTGAAAAATGGGACGACTACAGTAATGCGGTAGCGGACATGGTCGACCGCACCAGTACCGAAATAGCGCCCTGGACACTGGTGGAGGCCAATGACAAGCGCTTCGCTCGGGTCAAAGTTTTACGAACGCTCAACGATGCGCTGGACGCTGCGATCAGCTGAGGTTGCAAAGGGAGGGCGGACAATGGCCGGCCATATCCCTGCTGAATGGTCGTCGCCTTTGGCAATGGGCCGGAACTATGCTCGACCCATCGTCAACAGGCCGGTCGCCCCCGTCGCGGCCGCCCAAACCATTCGAGGTATGCCATGCGTGAAGTAGTGATCGTCGACAGCGTCCGGACCGGCCTGGCCAAGTCCTTCCGCGGCAAGTTCAACATGACCCGCCCCGATGACATGGCGGCCCATTGCGTCAATGCGCTGCTGTCGCGCAACGACCTGGATCCCAAGCTGGTCGAGGACTGCATCGTCGGTGCTGGTTCCAACGAAGGCGCTCAGGGCTACAACATCGGCCGTAACGTGGCGGTTCTCTCGAACCTGGGCATTCAGTGCGCGGGTATGACGCTCAATCGCTTCTGTTCGTCAGGCCTGCAATCGATCGCCATCGCGGCCAACCAGATCGCTTCAGGCTGCAGCGACATCATTGTTGCTGGCGGCGTCGAGTCGATCACCATGACGGCCAAGAGCCGTAACAGTGACAATCTTTTCAATCCGATCCTGCAGGAGCGGGTCCCTGGGCTGTATCACAGCATGGGTCAGACCGCTGAGATGGTTGCGCGTCGCTACAACGTGACCCGCGAGCAGCAGGATCAATACTCGCTACAAAGCCAGCAGCGCACGGCGCGGGCCCAGGCCGAAGGTCTGTTCCAGGATGAAATCGTACCGATGAACGTCCGCTACTTCACTGAAGACAAGGCCACTGGCGAGCGCACCGAACATGACGGAGTGGTTGATCGCGACGACTGCAACCGTCCCGATACGACGCTGGAGAACCTCTCGTCGCTCAAGCCCGTGTTCGCGGATGACGGCTCCGTCACCGCTGGCAACGCGTCGCAGTTGTCCGACGGTGCCTCGATGACGCTGGTGATGAGCCTGGACAAAGCGTTGGAGCTGGGTCTGAAGCCGCGTGCCTATTTCCGTGGTTTCACCGTCGCGGGTTGCGAGCCGGACGAAATGGGCATCGGCCCGGTGTTCTCGGTTCCGCGTCTGCTTCAGGCGCGCGGCCTGCAGGTCAGCGACATTGATCTCTGGGAGCTCAACGAAGCCTTCGCTTCTCAGTGCCTCTATTGCCGCGACACACTCGGCATCGACAACGAGAAGTTCAACGTGAACGGCGGCTCGATCTCCATCGGTCACCCGTTTGGCATGACCGGCTCACGGACTGCGGGCCATCTCATTCGTGAGCTGCAGCGCCGCAATCAGCGTTACGGCGTGGTGACCATGTGTGTGGGCGGCGGCATGGGCGCATCGGGGCTGTTTGAAGCCGTGCGCTGAGGCAGTCAGATAAATAGAAACCCGCGCCTGGCGCGGGTTTTTTGTTACCGCAGTCTGGCCACCGCGGCTTGTAGGGTGGGCTTCAGCCCACCACCCCGCGGGCAGATCGCTGCCTCAGCTCAGCTGCGACTGGATTCGAGCATGGTTTCCGGTCGGACCCACTGGTCGAACTCCTCGTCGGTCAAATAGCCAAGCGCCAGCGCCGCCTCGCGCAAGGTAGTGCCTTCGGCGTAAGCTTTCTTGGCGATTTCGGCTGCCTTGTCGTAACCGATGTGCGGATTCAGCGCGGTCACCAGCATCAGCCCTCGCTCCAGATGCTCGGCCATACGCCCGGCGTCCGGCTCCAGGCCGACGATGCAGTGGGTGTTGAAGTTACGGCAACCGTCCGCCAACAGCCGGATCGACTCAAGCATGTTGTGCACGATCACCGGCTTGAACACATTGAGCTGAAGATGACCCTGGCTCGCGGCGAAACCAACGGTAACGTCGTTGCCCATGACCTGGCAGGCAAGCATGGACAGTGCCTCGCACTGAGTTGGATTGACCTTGCCCGGCATGATCGAACTGCCCGGCTCGTTGGCAGGTAAACGCACCTCAGCGAAACCACCTCGCGGGCCCGAGCCCAGCAGGCGCAGGTCATTGGCGATCTTCATCAGGGCAGTGGCCAGTGTTTTCAGAGCGCCCGAGAGCGCTACCAGCGGCTCGTGGCCGGAGAGGGCAGCAAATTTGTTTGGCGCGGAGACAAACGGAAGGCCGGATAGCGCGGCCAGTTCAGCCGCAATCGCCTCGGCGAAACCGTGCGGGGCATTTAGGCCTGTGCCTACCGCAGTGCCGCCCTGGGCCAGCTCGTAGACCGCGGGCTGGGCATGTCGAATCGCGTGTTCAGCAATATCGAGCTGGGCGACGAATGCCGACAGTTCCTGGCCGAAGGTCACCGGGGTTGCATCCATCAAGTGGGTGCGCCCAGTCTTGACCAGCCCGCCGTGTCGCGCCGCCTGCTCAGCAATGCCGCCAGACAGCTCGGCGATTGCAGGCAGAAGGTCCTCTTGGATCGACCGCGCAATGGCGATGTGCATGGCGGTAGGGAAACAGTCGTTGGAGCTCTGTGCACGGTTGACGTGGTCGTTGGGGTGGACCGGGCTCTTGCCGCCGCGCGCACCACCGGCCAGCTCGTTGGCGCGTCCGGCGATGACCTCATTGACGTTCATGTTGCTCTGGGTGCCGCTGCCGGTTTGCCAGACCACCAGCGGAAACTGATCGTCGTGTTGACCATGAAGGATCTCGTCCGCGGCCTGTTCGATCAGGCGGGCGATGTCCGGCGGTAAGTCGCCTATGCGGTCGTTTACTCGCGCCGCAGCTTTCTTGATCAGCGCCAGCGCATGGCAGACGGCGAGCGGCATGCGCTGCTCACCGATAGCGAAATTGATCAGGGAACGTTGTGTCTGAGCGCCCCAATAAGCCTGCTCAGGTACTTCCACAGGTCCCAGGCTGTCGGTTTCGGTGCGTGTCATGCCGTACTCCATTAATGAGGTATCCCTGTTAGGTCGCTGGCAGCGGGCACAGGTTCAATCTGGCCTGCAGTGTGCCTTGAGCGACGGGAACTCAGCGCGCAGAATGTGTCCATTGAGGCTCACCTAACGATCGCTAAGGATCATCTCATGCACATGCTTCGTACATTCGGCCTTTGTAGCGTCCTGTCGATCGCGCTGCTCAGTGGTCAGGCCAGCGCGGACAGCGCCAACCACGCAACTCAGGCCGAGCGTTTTCTGGAACTGGTCAATGCCGATCGGCTGTCGGTGCCGGTCTACGGCCAGGTGCAGCAGATGTTCGCCCAACGCTTTGAACAGACTCGGGCACCGGAAAGCAAACGCGCGCTTCTCGAGCAATACCAGTCCAAGGCGGATGCCGCACTGGACAAGGCGATCGGCTGGGAAAAAGTCAAACCCGATCTGATCAAGCTCTATACCGAAACCTTCACCGAGCAGGAGCTGACCCAGTTGAACGACTTCTACGAGTCGGCGCTGGGCAAGAAAATGCTGACCAAACTGCCGGAGCTGAATGCACGCTCGGCGCAGGTCACCCAGGCAAAGCTGGAAAGCGCCGTGCCTCAGGTGAACAAACTGCTGGCAGAAATGACGGCCGAACTCGATACCCAGAAAAAACCCTGACGGAGCACGCCCGGCATGCCCAAGATCGACCTTATCCAAGACGCGCTGCAAGGCGCACTGCAACCTCAGCATCTGCAGGTGCTGGATGAAAGCCACATGCATAGCCGTGGTCAGGAAACCCATTACAAGGCGGTGATCGTCAGCGAACAGTTTGCCGGTCTGAATGCGGTCAAGCGCCACCAGCGCGCCTACGCTGCCATGGGCGACCTGATGCCGCAGATTCACGCACTCGCCCTGCACACCTATACCCCGCAAGAGTGGGCCGAGCAGGGCGTCGCACCGGCGTCCCCAGTCTGTGCCGGAGGACATAAGTAGTCAGCTGCCGGGCGGCTTGAAGCCTGTCCTGCAATTATTGCTAGAATGCGCGCCGCGCCGGCTCACGCCGGCGTTGTCGTTTTCGCATTCCCGGTCCGCCCTTTGCGTGGGTGACCACTGGAGGAAATACCCGCATGACCCAGAAGATCGTCGTCGCGGCGCTGTACAAGTTCGTCTCCCTGCCGGACTACGTCGCGTTGCGTGAACCCCTGCTCGAAACCCTTGAGGCCAACGGCATCAAAGGCACGCTTTTGCTGGCTGAAGAAGGTATCAACGGCACCGTGTCCGGCACCCGCGAAGGGATCGATGCCTTGCTCGCCTGGTTTGGCACCGATGCGCGCCTGGCCGATATCGATCACAAGGAATCCTACTGCGACGAGCAGCCGTTCTACCGCACCAAGGTCAAGCTGAAGAAGGAAATCGTCACTCTCGGTGTGGAGGGCGTTGATCCCAACCAGCGCGTCGGCACCTATGTCGATCCGAAGGACTGGAACGCGCTCATCGACGATCCGGAAGTGCTGCTGATCGATACCCGCAACGACTACGAAGTGGCCATCGGTACGTTCGAAGGCGCAATCGACCCGAAAACCAAGTCGTTTCGCGAGTTTCCCGAGTACATAAAGGCTCACTACGATCCGGCCAAGCACAAGAAGGTCGCGATGTTCTGCACCGGCGGTATCCGCTGCGAAAAGGCGTCCAGCTACATGCTCGGTGAGGGCTTCGAGGAGGTCTATCACCTCAAGGGGGGCATCCTCAAATACCTCGAAGAAGTACCGCAGGAAGAAACCCGTTGGCGCGGCGACTGCTTCGTGTTCGACAACCGCGTCACCGTCCGCCATGACCTCACCGAGGGCGACTTCGACCAGTGCCACGCCTGCCGCACTCCGATTTCGCTGGAGGACCGCCAATCCGAGCACTACGCTTCAGGCATCAGCTGCCCGCACTGCTGGGATAACCTCAGCGAAAAGACGCGCCACAGTGCGCGTGAGCGGCAGAAGCAGATCGAACTGGCGCTCAAGCGCAACCAGCCACACCCCATCGGCTACAACTATCGCAAGGCGGGTGTTTAACCGTACAGTCATGAGGCGCGCTAGACGCGCTTCAACCTGATAGAACCGGAGCGCCGATGAGCAGCCGACTGATCTACGTGATGGACCCGATGTGCTCATGGTGCTGGGGCTTTGCGCCGGTCGTGCAGGCGCTGATCGAGCAGGCGCAGGCTCGTGGGGTAGGTGCAGATCTCGTCGTCGGGGGTTTGCGCCAAGAGCGTACTGCAATGGACCAGGCGGCCCGCGACCGTACGGCGTCCTACTGGCATGCGGTACATGACGCGAGCGGCCAACCCTTCAACTTCGAGGCGGGTCTTCCCGAAGGGCTGGTCTATGACACCGAGCCCGCTTGCCGGGCGCTGGTTGCTGCGCGCAGTCTTGATCCTCAGGTCGTCTGGCGTCTTGCCGGGCAGATTCAGCGCGCGTTCTATGTCGAAGGGCGCAATGTCACGCTGCCTCAGGAGCTGGTTGAGCTGGCCGAAACCGCTGGGGTTCCGCGCATCGAGTTCGCCGATCGCTTCGATTCTCAGGCCGCCCGCGATGCCACCGTCGCTGATTTCGAATGGTCCCGCAATCTCGGCATTGCAGGCTTCCCGACCTTGCTGGCTGAGCACGATGGTCAGCTGGCGTTGGTGACCAACGGATTTCAACCGCTTGAGGCATTGTCTCCATTATTGGCGCGCTGGCTGGACCACAACATAAATGCCTGATCAGCTCAGCTGGGCCGAAATCCGCCGCCTCGCGCTGCACCATCGTAAAGCCTTGGTGCTGGCCAACATTGTCGCGGTGTTGGCGACGCTGTGTAGCGTGCCGATCCCCTTGCTGCTGCCGTTGCTGGTTGATGAGGTGCTGCTGAAGCAGGGCGACGCAGCACTCGAAATAATGAACAATTTTCTTCCGCCAGAGTGGCAGACGGCGCTCGGCTATATCGGCCTGATGCTCTGCGTGACGCTGCTGCTGCGCGCATCGGCGCTGGCCTTCAACGTGCTGCAGGCCCGGCTGTTCGCTCGGCTGTCGAAGGATCTGGTCTATCGCATCCGAGTGCGCTTGATCGAAAGACTCAAGCGAATCGCCCTCAGCGAGTACGAAAGCCTGGGTGGCGGAACCGTTGCTGCCCACTTGGTCACCGATCTCGAGACCATCGACAAGTTTATTGGCGAGACGCTCAGCCGCTTGCTGGTTGCCGTGCTTTCCATTGCCGGCACGGCGGCGATCCTGCTCTGGATGCATTGGCAGCTGGCGCTGTTGATCCTCCTGTTCAATCCGTTGGTGATCTACGCAACGGTGCAGTTGGGCAAGCGGGTCAAGCATCTGAAGAAGCTGGAAAACGACAGCACTTCGCTGTTCACCCAAGCGCTCACTGAGACGCTGGATGCAATCCAGGAAGTCCGCGCCGGTAACCGGCAGGGCTTCTTCCTTGGACGCCTCGGTCTGAAGGCCCGAGAGGTCAGGGATCACGCGGTCGCTTCGCAATGGAAGACCGACGCCTCCAATCGCGCCAGCGGTCTGCTGTTTCAGTTCGGTATAGACATTTTTCGCGCCGCGGCCATGCTCACGGTGCTGTTCTCCTATCTGTCCATCGGGCAGATGCTCGCGGTGTTCAGCTACCTGTGGTTCATGATTGGTCCGGTTGAGCAGCTGCTCAATCTGCAATACGCCTTCTATGCGGCAGGCGGTGCGCTGAGCCGTATCAATCAGCTGCTGGCGCGTGCCGATGAGCCGCAGTATGCCGGCGGTCAGGATCCGTTCGTTGGCCGCGAAACGGTCGACATCGAGGTGCAGGGGCTGTGTTTTTCCTACCAGGATGAGCCAGTGCTGGAAGGGCTTGATCTGACCATCTCGGCTGGCGAGAAAGTCGCAATCGTCGGCGCCAGCGGCGGCGGCAAGAGCACGCTGGTGCAGTTGCTGCTGGGCCTCTATCAGCCGCAGGCCGGGCATATCCGCTTCGCCGGTGTCGAAGTGCGCGACATCGGTTTGCCCACGGTTCGCGACAACGTCGCTGTAGTGCTGCAGCATCCGGCCCTGTTCAACGACACGGTGCGCGCCAACCTACTGATGGGCCGTGAACGGGATGATCAAGCGTGCTGGCGGGCGCTGGAAATTGCTCAGCTGGCTGATACGATTCGCCAATTGCCAGCCGGGCTGGACAGTATTGTCGGTCGTTCGGGCGTGCGTCTTTCCGGCGGGCAGCGACAACGACTGGCCGTGGCGCGCATGGTGCTGGCCGAGCCCAAGGTGGTCATTCTCGACGAGGCGACATCGGCTCTGGATGCAGCCACCGAATATGCCTTGCATCAGGGGCTCAACCGTTTCCTGCAAGGTCGCACGACGCTGATCATCGCTCACCGTTTATCGGCGGTGAAGCAGGCTGATCGGGTGCTCGTTTTCGATGGCGGGCGCATCGCGGAGCAGGGCGATCATCAGCAGCTGATCGCCGACGGAGGGCTCTATGCCAAGCTTTACGGGCATCTCCAGCAGCATTGAAGCTGTGCTTGCCTAGCGGATCGGGGCTTTCCGTCCACTGCTGCTTTATCGGGCCGGCCTGGTGCCATTAATGCCTGATTAAAATGATCAGAATTTGCGTTCAACTTTAGTCGCAGCCTGCCGACTTCATGGCTGTGCCTATCTCATCTATCTAGGAAGTTAAGATGCAGTCCGTCGATATATTCGCCAACCTTTCCGTAGGCAAGAAGCTGCTGGGCGGCTTTGCCATGGTCCTGTTGCTGACGCTGGGAGTCGCCGGAACCGGCTTCTATGCTGTGGACTCGATTCTGACCCGTTCGTATCAGATGAATCAGCTGTTACGGATCAACGCCGCTGTCCTTGAGGCCCGTGGCCTGGAGCGTGACTTTGCGCTGACTCGGAGTGACGCGTCCGCTGCCGCCTTGCGCAGCACCTTGGCCAAGCTCAATCAGGAACTGGACGAGCTTGCCGGAAGCGTGCCCGAAGAAGACCAGCAGGCGCTGCAGCAGATTCGCAGTAATGCTGCAGAGTATGCAGACAAGTTCACCCAATACGGTCAGTTGATCGACAAGGGCATAGCGCTTCGGGAGCGCATGGTTGAGGCGGCGCAGAAAAGCCGTGAGGAGTTCGAATACATCGAGCTGGATATGTACGACGCGGTGCGTGTGTTGCGCCTTGAAGGTGACCGTCTGACAGGCAGTGATCCGCTGACCATCGCTGAAGCTGCTTCTGGCCTGACAAAACGCATCCTCGATCTGCGTACATTCGAAAGCATGTTCATTGCTAACAGCGCCCAAGCCGCGGTGGATAGCTGGAACGAGTCCTATCAGGACGTGACCACCATCGGCAGCAGTCTGAAAACCTGGCTCAATGACGAGCAGAAGACCACCATGGATGGCGCGCTCGCCGCCCTGGCAACCTACCAGCAGGCATTCGGTGAGTTCCGCAGCAACCGGATCGAGCGCGTCGCGCTGGAACAGGCGATGGTGGCTCAGGCTCAACGCATCCTGGATACAGCCGAGAAGGCGCTGGCTGGCGCCACCGAGGCGATGCAGGACCAGCGCCGCAGCGCCTATATGCTGCTCGGAATCATCAGCGTTCTGGCTGTGGTGATCGGTTTGATGGCCGCCACGGCAATCTCTCGCATGATAGTCGTTCCGCTGCGCTATACCGTACAGCTGGCTCAGCGGGTGGCCGAAGGCGATCTGACCCAGTCGCAGAAAGTCACCCGTCGCGACGAGCTCGGTCAGCTGCAGCAGGCCATGTACGGCATGACTGACAGTCTGCGCACCCTGATCGGCCGCATCGGTGGAGGTGTCGGTCAGATAGCTACCGCAGCGGAACAGCTTTCGGCGGTGACAGCACAAACCAGCGCCGGCGTGCAGAAGCAGCGGGTTGAAACCGAACAGGTTGCTACGGCCATGCATGAAATGGCGGCCACCGTTCAGGAAGTTGCGCAGAACGCTGAGCAGGCCTCGCATGCCGCCCGACAGGCTGACCAGCAGGCGCGCCAGGGGGATCGGGTCGTGCAAGAGGCCATCGGCCAGATTGGCAGCCTGTCCAGCGAAGTCGAGCACTCCGCTCACGCCATCGAAGAGCTGAATACCGAAAGCGGCCGCATCGGCACCGTACTGGAGGTGATTCGCGCGGTGGCTGAGCAGACCAACCTACTAGCGCTCAACGCAGCGATCGAGGCCGCCCGTGCCGGTGAACAAGGTCGCGGTTTCGCTGTTGTGGCTGACGAAGTCCGCGCCCTGGCTCGTCGCACTCACGACTCTACCGAGGAAATCGAAGGGCTGATCGCCAACCTGCAGCGGGTGGCACATAAGGCTGTCGAGCAAATGCAGACCAGCCGAAACCTGACCCAGCGCACCGTTGGCCTCGCGAACGAAGCGGGCAGTGCGCTCGGTCGCATTACCGAATCGGTCTCAACCATCGAGCAGATGAACCAGCAGATCGCCGCTGCAGCTGAGCAGCAGAGCGCTGTGGCGGAAAACATCTCCGAGAGCGTGACTCGTGTGCGTGACATTGGCGAGCAAAGCGCCAGCGGTAGCGAGCAGACCGCCGCAGCGAGTGCCGAGCTGGCGCGCCTGGGCGTTGAACTGCAGGGGCTGGTGGCGCGTTTTCGTACCTGAAGCTTGCACCCGTGAAAAAAAGCCCCGGTCTGCCGGGGCTTTTTTATTGCGATCTGAAAACTATCAGCGAGCTTCCTAGTAGAGAAGGCGTCGCGGTCAGCCGGGCCGGTTAAGGTCTGCTGCCCACTCGGCCAGTGGCAGGCCCGGCCGTTGCTGCCAGATGCGCAGCCAGATCTGCTTGAGCCGGTCCAGATCGCCGCGTTCGGCGGGCAGTCGCTCGACGTAGAGAATCAGCCCCCAGCCCGCGCCGTTACGCTCGGCGAGAGCAAAGCGGAATGGATGAAAACCAGTCATGCCGAGACGCAGATCTGTTACCAGCAGCTGGCCTCCCACCTCATCGTAACGGAGCACGTCGCCGGTAAACCATTGCAAGCGAGCATGCTGCGGCGATTCGCGAAGAGCTGTGGCGAGCCGCTCGCCGCGAGGAATACTCACCAGGTCAGGTGGTTCTTCATCGAACCAGCTCACCAGCGCTTCGTAGTATTGATCGCCTTCAATGACAATCACTCGCCACAACAGGCTGTTAAACGGCGTCGGCGTACTGAACAGCTGGCTGGCCTGTAAACCCTGTGCGCTCATTGCCGCTTCCACGCGCTGCTCGGCCATCTGCTTGCCAGTAAAGGTAAAGCCCAAGTAGAGCGACGACAGCAGCAGTGCGCTCGCAGCCCAGCGCGGGCTGCGGCCCTTCACACCGACAATCACGCCAACCAGCACGGCCAGCAGCAGCGGGAGGCTGTACAGAGGATCGATGATGAACACGCTGGACCATGCCACCGGCGGCGTGGTCAGCGGCCAGAACAGCTGGGTGCCGTAACTGGTGAAGGCGTCGAGCAGTACATGGGTCACCAGCACCAGCCAGATCGTGAGAAACAACCGCATGCCGCTGTAATTGGGATCAGGCCTTATTCGACGCGCCAGCCAAGCCAGCGCAACGGCCAGTGAACTGAGAACGAACAATGAATGGCTGAAGCCTCGGTGATAGGTCATGTCGGCGATGGCATCGCCGTAATCGATGACCACATCTAGATCAGGTAGGGTGCCGAGCACTGCACCGTAGAGCAGCGCCTTGCGGCCTTGCCATCGGCCCAGCAGGGACGCCTGCACAGTGGCACCGAGAAGGGCTTGGGTTATCGAGTCCATGCGCGATTCCATCTTTTCCGAGTGCGCTACGGTAGCCGAACTGGCAGTACCGTAGCGGCTCCAAATCATATAAAAACATGTCCGCGAGGCTCCTGTTGTGGACAATGACCTCTGATTCCAACTGATGTAGGACCGATGCTCGACATATCCAACAACGTGCAACTCGCCGACAGCGAGATCGAACTGACTGCCATTCGAGCGCAGGGTGCCGGCGGGCAGAACGTCAACAAGGTATCCAGTGCACTGCACTTGCGTTTCGACATCAATGCGTCTTCATTGCCCGCGTTCTACAAAGAGCGCTTGCTGGCGCTTCGCGACAGCCGCATCACAGGCGACGGTGTGATCGTGATCAAGGCGCAGCAGTATCGCACTCAGGAGCAGAACCGCGCCGATGCTCTGGAGCGTCTGGCCGAACTCATCCGTAGCGTGACGAAAGTGGAAAAAGCGCGCCGCCCGACACGCCCAACGCTGGGCTCCAAGAAGCGGCGCCTGGAAGGCAAGACCAAGCGCGGTGCGATCAAGGCCGGACGCGGCAAAGTGGATTTCTGACGCTCGTCAGCAGCACGGCCCCGCCAGCGGGCAGGATGCGGCTGGGCCGGTTTGACCGGGCCCTGTGTCAGGTCAGAGCCAAAGGGCCACGATCCCTGGCGCAAGCGGACCCACGTCAGTTGCTTAAGAATGCGTGCCGGTGCGCGGTTCGGCGACTTCTTCTTCGTCTAGGGGCTGCTGGCCTTGGTCGAGGATGTCCGCCTCGGCGACCTCGCCCTCCGGCGTATCCGGCATCAGCTCGAGCACGGTATGGCTGGTGCGTAGCATCGGCGTGAAGTGGCCGTGCGGCTCGGTCACCAGATCGAACACGCGGCGCGCGCGGAAGTAGGAATACAGCGCCAGAAACGCCAGGGTGACCGCGAAGAACACAGGCAGCGCTTTGGGCCCGAAAAAGCTCATCAGGCCGCCTGCTATAACCGGGCCGAAGGCCGCGCCGAAACCGTTCGCCAGCAACAGGCCGCTGGACCCGGACAGAATCTCGTCGGGGTGCAACTGATCGACCATCTGCGCGACAGCGATCGAATAAATGGAAAAGGCCAAACCACCCCAAAGAAACATCATTCCCAGCAGCAGCGGACCGGAGGTCAAGGGAGTGATCAAACCGCCGATCACCGCGGCAATTGCCACGACCCAGAGCAAGACCAGGCGGCGGTCATGCTTATCGGAGAACAGCCCGATGGGCCACTGCAGAACGGCGCCTCCGAGAATGGTGATACTCATCAGCAGGCCGACGCCCGAGGCGTCGAAACCGGTTTGCGAGGCATAGACTGGCGCGAGGCCCCAGAATCCCCCGAGGGTCAGGCCGGAAATTCCGGCAGCCATCAAGGGCAGCGGCGCGATTCGCGCCAGCTGCAAGAGGTCTGTAGCCGGCATGTCGGGCTGCGCGGGCTGTGCCTGACGCGTCAAGGTAATCGGCATCAGGGCAGCGCAGATCAGGATCGCGGCAAGCGCAAACAACGTGAAATTCATCGGGCTGTCTAGGCTCAGCAGTTGCTGAGCCGCGGCCAGCGAGCCAAGGTTGACTGCCATGTACAGGGCGAACACTTGGCCGCGCTTTTCGCCGCTGACCTGCGCATTGAGCCAGCTTTCGATCACCATATACAGCGTGACCAGGGCGACGCCGTACATCACCCGCAGCACCAGCCACACCCATGGATTGACGATCAGCACGTGCAGCAGCACGGCGACCGAGGCGAGTGCGGCGTAGAAAGCGAAGGTGCGGATGTGGCCGATGCGCCGGATCAGCGAAGGCGCCAGCCAGGTGCCGACGAGAAAGCCGGCGAAATAGCCGGACATCAGCAGGCCGATCAGCCCAGTGGAATAGCCTTCTTCAATGCCGCGCAGCGTCAGCAGCGTGTTCAGCAATCCGTGGCCGAGCAGGAGAAATGCAACTCCACCCAGCAGCGAGCTGATGGGGGCTAATAACGACGTCATAGCAAAACAACCTTGAGCAATTTATCCGTGAAGGCAGGCTGCCAAGAGTGGGCGGCATGCCGTTATATCCATAAGTGACTGAATCACTTGAGTATCTGATTGTCGACGCATTGCGTATGCAGCTTGGGCAGCATTTTCGGCCGAGGATTCAAAACGAAGCGGATTTTCCCCGAAGAGCTTATTCCCTCCGCGACGTTCAGCTCAGAGCTGGAACAATAGTGTTGACAGCTCTCCGTTCAGGCCAGCCAGAGAGTCCCGTCGACTACAAGCTTGGCTCAAGGAATCAGTTTTGTCCTGACACCCGCGACGCTATCCGTTCAGGGCCATGTCGAGCATCCATCTAATCGGCCAGACATTTAGGGCCGGATTTCCAAGAGCTGCCAATTTCAGCGGCGGGCGAGGCTGATGCCGTGTAGCCACATCGGACAGATACTAGCCGTGGCGCTGGCTTAAGCTGGCGGATGGTAAAACGGTCGCGGCTGTTGACTGCTGCACGTGTCGGAACAAAGCCGGTGAGCGCTTCGCTTGTGGGCTAAACCCGTCGGTTGATGCAAAGAGCAACGTCCGCATTGTGCAATACGCTGGGTACAGCACTGACTCAGGCTAAACGGGGTGTTATCCGCTAGAAGGCGGGCAGGGCTCAGTTCGGCTGAGTAGTGTTTAAAGTGCTGCGCGAAGCCATTCCAGCTTTAGCACCGGTCAACCGAAACCAAAGATATCCGCCTCGTCGTAGACGCTGTTTTCTGTATAGGTTGGGCGGCGACTTAGTGGCGCGGGCTCTCTTCAGGCATGCTCATCAGCTGCCTTTCCATATTCCAATCAAACGGCTCGTCGTTCTGCTCTGCTTCATAGCGACGTTCTTCCAGCTGCTGGAAAATTTCGATCTCTTCGTCCGGCATGAAGTGCAGGCAATCACCGCCGAAGTACCAGAGCAGGTCGCGCGGAACCAGATGTGCAATCTGCGGGTAGCGGTGAAAGACCTGGCAGATCATGTCCTGACCCATATGGCGCTCTTCCGGCACGTCCTGCAGGTTCATGATCAGCTCGTCGAACCGCTCGAGAAACAGCGCATGGCTTTCTTCCGAAACCTGTTCGGTTTCACCCATGGCAAGCAGGATGCCGCGCAGATGGGCCAGAAGCGCCAGGTTGTGATCGTGATAAGGGTTGGCCATGGTTCACCTGAATCGATTGGGCGCGCGATTATAAAGGCGCACGGATTAATTGGGGCGTGTCTAGTTGACTCGGGTCGTGGTGCTGGGTTCGGTACGGACGTCGGATAGCTGCGCAAAGGCCCTTGGTGCCAAGGTGAGCGTTGGCTTGCTCGTGCACTCAAACGTCGCCTGAGTCGGTGCTGCCCGATGACGGTACGCGACGCCGAGAGGAGCGACTCGCCAAGCATCGCGCGTGAGCGCGGCGCTTGGCAGAGCCTACAAGTGGACTGGGTAGCAGGCAGGGCTAGCGAGTCTTGCCTTCGGGTAGCTCAAGCGGCTCCTTGGCGAAATCATCGACGCTGATGACTTTGCGGCGCGCCGCTTCCGCAGCGGTCAGCTGCTCTGCCTCGGCGGCATCGAGTACGCCTGCTGCGAGTGCGGCGCTGATCGGGTCCTCTCCGGCGGCAGGTTGGAAATCACCGGCCTTGAGCGCTTTGTGCAGCTTCTTTTGCAGCGGTTGCGATGCCGCCAGGGTGTCGAACGCGTCTCGCAATGCACCCAAGGCTTCCTCGCGCCCTTGTGGCCGGTAGACGCCCTCGAGAATCTGCTCCAAGGCCGGGTCTCCTTCTGGGCGACCGAGGATTGCGGCGACTTCGGCATCAAGCGCATCAGACGGCCCCTTGTGGCGGGCACCAAACGGAAATACCAGAACCTTCAGCACGCCGCCAAGCAAGCGGTTGGGGAAGTTCGCCAGCGTATCGGCCAGGGCTTGCTCAGCCTTGCAGAGGCAGTCTTCCATCGCCCAGCGCAGCAGCGGTGCTTGCTCGATTGGGTGGCCCAGGTCGTGATAATGCTTGAGCGCAGCGGATGCCAGATACAGATGGCTGAGCACATCGCCCAGCCGCGCGGATAGGCGTTCACGACGCTTGAGTTCGCCGCCGAGCAACATCATGGACAGGTCAGCGAGCATGGCGAACGCGGCGGCGATCCGATCCAGCGCGCGGAAGTAGGGGCGGGTCAGGTCGTTGCCTGGCGCCTTGCCGAACAGGCCGAACGTCAGTCCGAGCACCAGGGTGCTGGCTGTGTTGCTGACGGCGAAACCGATGTGCTGCATCAGCAACCCGTCGAACTTCTTGATTGCAGCGTCGCGGTCTGGCTCATGAACCAGCTCCATTTCGCGCAGTACGAACGGATGGCAGCGAATTGCGCCTTGGCCAAAAATCATCAGGTTTCGCGAAAGGATATTCGCCCCTTCGACCGTAATCGAAATGGGTGCAGACAACCACATGCGGCCGAGGTAGTTACTGGGGCCCATGATGATGCCTTTGCCGCCATGGATATCCATGGCGTCGGTGATGCACTCGCGGCCGCGCTCGGTCAGGTGATATTTGAGAATCGCCGACAGCACCGAAGGTTTTTCTCCAAGGTCAACTGCGTTGGCCGTCAGGATTCGTGCACTGTCCATTAACCAGGCATTGCCGCCGATGCGCGCAAGCGGTTCCTGAATACCTTCAAAGGCTGCTAGCGGCACGTTGAACTGCTCGCGGATTTGCGCATAGCGGCCGCTGACATAGCTGCAGGTCTTGGCCGCGCTGGCGCCTGTCGCTGGCAATGAAATCGAACGCCCGACTGACAGGCAGTTCATCAGCATCATCCAGCCTTTGCCGATCATGTCTCGTCCGCCGATGATGGCTTCGAGCGGCACGAATACATCCTTGCCCCAGTTCGGACCATTCATGAACGCAGCGCCAAGGGGCAGGTGACGGCGACCGATCTCGACACCAGCAGTATCGGTTGGAATTAGCGCGAGGCTAATGCCCAGCTCTTCCTCATCGCCCAATAGATGCTCAGGGTCGTACGTCTTGAAGGCGACACCGAGCAGCGTGGCGACTGGGCCGAGAGTGATATAGCGCTTCTCCCAGTTCAGGCGCAGGCCGAGTACTTCTTCGCCTTCCCATTCACCGCGGCAGATGACACCGCTGTCATTCATCGCGCCAGCGTCGGAGCCCGCATAGGGGCCGGTCAGGGCAAAGCAGGGAATGTCGGTGCCATTGGCCAGGCGCGGCAGGTAATGGTTGCGCTGTTCATCGGTGCCGTAATGCATCAACAGCTCAGCCGGGCCGAGGGAGTTGGGCACCATGACGGTTGTCGCAAGGTCGCCACTGCGGGTGGCCAGTTTCATCACGATCTGCGAGTGGGCGTAGGCCGAGAAGCCCTTGCCACCGTATTCCTTGGGGATGATCAAGGCGAAGAATCCTTCGGCCTTGATGTAATCCCACGCTTCTTGTGGAAGGTCCATGCGCTGGCCAACTTCCCAGTCGTTGACCATGGCGCATAAGGTTTCTGTCGGGCCATCGACGAAAGCTTGTTCTTCCTCGGTCAGGACGGCCTTTGGATAGCCGAGCAGGACGTCCCAGTCAGGTTTGCCGCTGAACAACTGTCCATCCCACCAGACCGTCCCGGCGTCAATCGCATCGCGTTCGGTGTCGGAGATAGGGGGCAGGACTTTTTTGAACCAGTCGAACATCGGGCCGCTGAAGTACTTGATACGCAGGTCGGTGACCAGCAAGGGCACCGCGATCGCAATCAGCATGAGCCAGAGGATGACCATCAACCAGGTCGGCGTCTCGTCGGCCGCGCCCATCAAGACCAGATACGCTGCAACAATGGCCAACGCAGGAACGGGGGAAACCCGCAAATGGGCAATCACGGCAATGCCGATGAGTAATACGAGCAGCCAGAGCAGGGTCATATGGTTTTCCTTGTTGAGCGAATGGCGTCCAAATTGAGCATAGGCGTTTGTAGCAAGCGGGGTGAAGAGACAGGACGACGCGTTTGGTATCAGATAATGACCGAACCTTCACAAGCGAGTTCGAAGTGACTGCTTCGGGTCATCGTGTTTATTACCCTGGTATGACCTGGTGGTTCTCCGCGGTTTGCATTTCGGCGTTGCAATTGACGCAGCGCGCCCTTATCTACTTTGAATCTCTCTGGGTTGTGTGCGTTCTAATATGACTACTGCTCTGTCCATTCGGCAGTTGACCAAGGTTTACGGAAACGGCTTCGAGGCCCTCAAGGGCATTGACCTGGACGTTGCCGAAGGCGATTTCTTTGCGTTGCTGGGTCCCAACGGTGCCGGCAAATCCACCACCATCGGTATCCTTTCCACGCTGGTGAACAAGACCGGCGGCACGGTCAACGTGTTCGGCCACGACCTTGATCGCGATCCTTCAGGCCTCAAACGCTGCCTGGGTGTTGTACCCCAAGAGTTCAACTTCAACCAGTTCGAGAAGGCCTTCGACATCCTTGTCACCCAGGCCGGCTACTACGGTATTCCGGCAAAAGTCGCCAAGGAACGCGCCGAGCAGTACCTCAACCAGTTAGGGCTGTGGGACAAGCGTGACGTGTCCTCGCGCATGCTGTCAGGCGGCATGAAGCGGCGTCTGATGATTGCTCGAGCGCTGATCCACCGACCGCGCTTGCTGATTCTCGACGAGCCCACCGCGGGAGTGGACATCGAACTGCGCCGTTCGATGTGGTCGTTCCTGACCGAGCTCAACCGTGAGGGCATCACCATCATCCTCACGACACACTACCTGGAAGAGGCCGAGCAGCTGTGCCGCAACATCGGCATCATCGACCACGGCCAGATCGTCAAGAACACCAGCATGCGCGAGTTGCTCAAGCAACTGCATGTCGAGACTTTCCTGCTCGACCTGAAAGAGTCGCAGCTGGTCCCGCCAGAGCTTGGCAGCTATCCGGCGCGCCTGGTTGACCATCACACCCTCGAGGTGCAAGTGGACAAGAGCCAGGGCGTGACCGACCTGTTTCGTATGCTGTCGGCCCAGGGCATCGAGGTGCTGAGCTTGCGCAACAAGACCAACCGGCTGGAAGAGCTTTTCGTTTCGATGGTGGAAAACAACCTGCCCAAGGTGGCCAAATGAACGCAGAATTCCGGCCCAATCTGGTCGCGTTGCAGACTATCGTCCACCGCGAAATTCGCCGCTACACGCGCATCTGGCCGCAGACACTGCTGCCACCAGCGATCACCATGGTGCTGTACTTCGTCATCTTCGGAAACCTGATCGGCGCGCGTATCGGTGAGATGGATGGCTTCACTTACATGCAGTACATCGTGCCCGGGTTGATCATGATGTCGGTCATCACTAACTCCTACAGCAACGTGGTTTCCAGCTTCTTCAGCAGCAAGTTTCAGCGATCGATTGAAGAGCTGCTGGTTTCGCCAGTATCGCCTCATGTGATCCTGATTGGCTTCGCTCTGGGCGGCATTACCCGCGGGCTGGCGGTAGCGTTGATCGTGACGCTGCTGTCGATGTTCTTCACCGATCTGCAGGTCCATCATCTAGGCGTGACGCTTCTGGTGATTACATTGACGTCGACGATCTTTGCCTTCGGCGGGTTCATCAACGCGGTGTACGCCCGCAACTTCGACGATATTTCAATCATTCCGACCTTCGTGCTGACCCCGCTGACCTACCTGGGCGGCGTGTTCTATTCGATCAACCTGCTGTCGCCATTCTGGCAGACACTGTCGCTGGCGAACCCCATTCTGCACATGGTCAATGCGTTCCGTTACGGCATTCTGGGGGTTTCGGACATCCGTATAAGCATTGCGATCAGTTTCATGGCCGTGGCGGCAGTCCTCATGTACCTGTTGTGCATTCATTTGCTCAAGAGTGGCCGAGGCATGCGCCAGTAGTCATCGCACCAGGCACTTCCATTGGCGAGGTTGCTGCGCTTGATCTGACGACCAGTCAATGGCCCGATGAGCAGGCGCGGTGATAAACCACACGGGAACCGCTACACTTGCGGTCATTTTTCGTACAGGTTCCCGCTATGCAGCACCCCGCCGAACTGTCGCCGCTGGGCAAATCCAGCGCCTATGTCGCGACCTACAGTCCCGAGCAGCTCTTTCCCATCCCGCGTGCGCCCAAATGGGCCGAGCTTGGGCTGACGGCCGAGTCTTTGCCCTATGGCGGCGTCGACATTTGGAATTGCTATGAACTGTCCTGGCTGTTGCCATCCGGCAAGCCGGTGGTGGCCATTGGTGAGTTCAGCATTCCCGCCGACTCGCCAAATATCATCGAATCCAAGTCATTCAAGCTTTATCTAAACTCGCTGAACCAATCGGTCTTCGAGAGTTGGGCAGCGCTTGTGGAGGTGATGACGCGGGACTTATCAGCCGCAGCGGGTAAGCCCGTCAGCGTTCGCTTGCGCACGTTGGATGAAGCTGCCGAGGAGGGGATCGCGCCGCTAGACGGGTACTGTATCGATGATCTGGACATCGAGATCCGGCAATACGATTCGCCGCGGCCAGAACTGCTGAGCAGCAATCCTGAACGTCAGGTGGACGAGCGCATCTATAGCCATCTGCTGAAATCCAACTGTCCGGTCACCGGCCAACCGGACTGGGGCACAGTGGTGATCGAGTATCGGGGCGCTGCGCTGGATCACGGCAGCCTGCTTGCCTACCTGGTGAGCTTTCGCCAGCACGCCGACTTTCATGAACAGTGCGTCGAGCGGATCTTTCTCGACTTGCAGCGCGTGCTGACGCCAGAGCGACTGAGTGTGCATGCGCGCTATGTGCGCCGCGGCGGGCTGGATATCAATCCCTACCGTAGTACCCAGCCCGTATCGCCGGGCAATAGCCGGCTGGTTCGGCAATAACCGCTGCGATAGGAGAGCGTGAACGCGTTCACGCTCTAATGGACCGAGCAGGTTTCGCTCAGATTCCCATGTTCGCCAGGGTCTGCATGATGTTACGCAGCGTCATTGCCGTGTTCGGATGGCTGACCTCGAAACGCTCGACGGCCAGATTGACGCCGTCGACCAGCGAGTCATTCTGATGGTCGACTCCGTCTTCGTTGGCGAGTCGCAGTTCGATGTCATGGGCAATCACCTGCAGCGACGCGCGCTCTTCTTCAGTAAGCGGTGTGTCCTGGGCCAGTTGACTACGCAGCTCTGCTAGCTGCGACTGCAGATCATGTTCCGGCATGTTGCTACCCTCTTGGTTTGTCGTACGGCAAAGTCGCCAGCGCTTGATGTGAGCAGGGTAAACCAGCGTGCTGGGCTTGTCCTTGCTTTTGAGTCTCAATGAGTCTGCAAAAATCCGTAGGGGTTCCGTGTGTCTGCCCGCTCCCGGAACTGGCCGTTATCCCTTTATACTGCGGCGCTTTGTTGGGCAATTGCCCCCATTCGAAATAGGAGAGGGCCGCGATGCAAGTCATCGGCAAGGATTGGGTTAGTTACTTCAGGATAACGCTGGTGACGGCGCTGGCCGTGTTTGGCGCATCATCGCTCCAGGCCGCCGAGCAAGACCCCTGGGAAGGCGTGAATCGCGCGATCTTCACCTTCAACGACAAAGTCGATACATATACGCTCAAGCCGCTTGCGCAGGGCTATCAGAAGATCACGCCAAATTTTGTCGAAGACGGCATCGGCAATGTATTCAGCAATCTTGGCGATGTTGTGGTGCTGACCAATGACTTGCTTCAGGGCAAGGTTCGGGACGCGGGCATCGACACCAGCCGTATCCTGTTCAACAGCACCTTCGGCGTGCTGGGTTTCTTCGACGTCGCAACCCGTATGGGCTTGCAGAAGAACGATGAAGACTTTGGGCAGACGCTTGGCGCGTGGGGCCTGGGCAGTGGCCCTTATGTCGTGTTGCCGCTGCTGGGGCCGAGCACTGTGCGCGATGCGGCTGGACGCATGCCGGACTCTTTCCTGCAGCCGTATCCGTATATCGACCATGTGCCGACACGCAACGTGACCCGCGCCGTCAATGTGGTGGACATGCGTGCCGGTCTGCTCTCGGCGGAAAAAATGATTACTGGCGACAGGTACATCTTCGTGCGCAACGCCTACCTGCAGAATCGTGAATTCCGCACGCAGGATGGTCAGGTCGAAGACGATTTCTGATAGGTCTACTGCGGACCGCATTGGCCAACGCCGATGCGGTCCGCCTGTTTCTAACAGCCTTGCTGTTCCTAAGTGGTTTTTACCTAAGCAGCAGTCATTTCATTGAAAGGATCGCTAGCCCAAGGCTTTGTCGTCCGTCTTCGTGCTTACCGACCCGCACCACTTCCGTTTCGGCATCCAGTCCCTTCAGTTCGCTGTGTTCCGAAGGAATGTGCACCTGAACCTTGTCACCCATCTGCAAACTCGTCGCTGCGACCACCTGCATCCCTGTGCTGGAAAGGTCCAGGCAGGTTGCCTCGTAGCAATGTTCACCCTGTGTCAGGGTTATGGCTGTCTCGATATTCATTCGAATGAAGTCGCGTTTTTCACTGTAGTCCCGATCTCGCTGGGTCATTGTTTCGTCCTCTGAGTTCTTGTTTCGCCAGTTCTTATAACGCCCGTCAATTCGGCCTGTAAAGGACAGGCGGAGCGACCGCGCCTGGCTTGAAACGCCGATCGTATGGGAGTACCGTCTGCGCCTTGAAACGATCCCATGCCCGGCGCTCGCGCAGGGCCGATGCTTTCGCCAATCATCCTGGCGATACCGCCTGGTAGGAACATGCATAACCCAAGCGCGACGCTGCTGATCATAGATGACGACGATGTGGTGCGAGCCAGCCTGGCTGCCTATCTGGATGACAGTGGTTTCAAGGTGTTGCAGGCGCCTAACGGACCGCGAGGGGTGGAGCTGTTCGACGCGGAACACCCTGATCTAGTGATTTGCGACCTGCGTATGCCGCAGATGGATGGCCTGGAGCTCATCCGACTGATCAGTGAGCGTCAGGCTGACCTGCCGGTAATCGTAGTGTCAGGTGCCGGTGTGATGAGTGATGCGGTCGAGGCCCTGCGGTTGGGCGCCGCCGACTACCTGATCAAGCCCCTTGAAGACCTGGCGATGCTTGAGCACTCGGTCCGTCGTGCCCTTGATCGGTCTCGCTTGCGCATGGAAAACCGGCGTTACCGGGAACAGCTGGAGACGGCCAACCGCGACCTGCAGGCGAGCTTGCATCTTCTTCAGGAGGATCAGGATGCTGGTCGACAAGTGCAGATGAATATGCTGCCGGTCACACCCTGCAGCCTCGACGAGTTCCAGTTCGCCCATCAGATAATTCCTTCTCTGTACCTCTCGGGTGATTTCGTCGATTACTTTCGAGTGGACGAGCACCGCATCGGCTTCTACCTGGCGGATGTATCCGGCCACGGGGCCTCTTCAGCGTTCGTCACCGTCCTGCTCAAATTCATGACCACGCGGTTGCTCTACGAGTCTCGACGGGGCAGAGCATTACGCGCTTTTAAGCCGTCCGAGGTGCTCGATCACATCAATCGCGGCTTGATTAACTGCAAGCTCGGCAAGCACGTCACAATGCTAGGCGGGGTGATTGATCAGGAGCGCAACGTGCTGCATTACAGCATCGGCGGCCACCTTCCAATGCCGGTGTTATACGCCAACGGTGCTGCAAGATATCTCGAAGGAAAGGGTTTGCCGGTCGGTTTGTTCGTCGAAGCCACCTACGAGAATTACGAGATCGAACTGCCTGAGTCTTTCAGTCTTACGCTACTTTCCGATGGCATTTTGGACCTTTTGCCCGGCGAGACCCTCAAAGATAAAGAGGCCGGGCTACCCGGATTGATTCGCGAAGCAGGCGGTACGCTGGTGGGGCTACAGCGGGTGTTGGGCCTAGCCGATCTGGAGGATATGCCCGATGACATCGCGTTGTTGGTATTGAGCAGGAACCTTGCATGAGCACGGGTAAGATCCAGTTCGCTGAGCAGAACGGCACGTTCGTGCTCAAGTTCGTCGGTGAGATCCGACTGACGCTTTGCTCGGCGCTGGACGCAACGATCGAGAAGATCTTCTCTTCGCGCAATTTCTCATCGATCGTTATCGATCTCACTGAAAGCCGTAGCATCGACAGCACCACGCTCGGTCTGCTCGCCAAACTTTCGATTCTTTCGCGGCAGAAGGTCGGCATGCTGCCGACATTGGTTACCACCCATGAAGACATCACACGTCTGTTGCAATCTATGGGTTTCGATCAGGTATTCAATATCGTTGATCAGCCGCTGCCGTCGCCTGAGCAACTGGCCGATTTGCCAAGCCAGGATCAGTCCGAGGAGATCGTAAAGGGCAAGGTGCTGGAGGCTCACCGTATTCTAATGAGCCTCAACGAATCGAACCGCGAGGCGTTTCGCGACCTCGTGACAGCGTTGGAGCGGTCTTGAGCTACAGCTTGGTTGGCAGGAGTGCTTCAAGCTTTTCCTGATCCCGCGCGAACTGGCGAATTCCCTCGGCCAGTTTCTCCGTCGCCATCGGATCTTCGTTCAATCCCCAGCGGAAGCTGCCTTCATCCATGCTGATGCGCGGCTCGGAGGCGCGTCCGGGGGAGAGTTTGCGCTCCAGCGTGCCTTCTTCCTGTGCCAGCTGGCTGAGCAATTCAGGGCTGATCGTCAGGCGATCGCAGCCTGCCAACGCTTCGATCTGACCCGCGTTACGGAAGCTCGCACCCATTACTACGGTCTTGTAACCGTGGGTCTTGTAGTAGTCGTAAATCCGGCTGACGGACTGAACGCCTGGATCTTCGTCGCCCACATAGTCGCGGCCTTCAGATTTTTTATACCAATCGTAGATACGGCCGACGAAAGGCGAGATCAGGAACACCCCGGCCTCGGCACATGCCACCGCCTGGGTGAATGAGAACAACAGTGTCAGGTTGGTCTGGATGCCCGATTTTTCCAGCTGCTCAGCCGCACGGATGCCCTCCCAAGTAGAGGCCAGCTTGATCAACACGCGGTCCCGAGATACGCCGGCCTGCTCGTATAGGCCGATCAGGCGCTCGCCCCGCTGGATCATGGCTTGTGTATCGAATGAAAGCCGCGCATCGACCTCCGTAGAGATCCGCCCCGGGATCAACTTGAGCACCTCCTGCCCAACCGCGACCGCGAACAGGTCGCAGCCGAGGCCAATATCACCGCCACAGCGGGACATAGCGTCCTTGAGGTGCTCTGCATAACGCGGCAGTGCAGCAGCTTTGAGCAGAAGCGAAGGATTGGTGGTGGCATCAACCGGTTGAAGACGGGCGATGGCGTCGAGATCGCCGGTGTCGGCAACCACGGTGGTGAATTGTTTGAGTTGTTCCAGCTTTGACGTCATAAGGGCGCTCTATCCTTTGGTAGTCATGACTCGATTTCCGTGGCCATCTCGCCATCTGTATCCGATGGTCCGGGTGTTGCAGCTGTTGGATTGAAAATGCGGCCGCGTGTTCCCTCCTGGTATCAGTGCCCCTCGAGCAATCCGGTCGCTTGCTCAAGCAACGCCAGTGGTTCTCTGGTTTTATGGATGTCGACCGATAACAGCTGGCGAAACCTTCTAGCGCCTGGAAAACCCTGGCCAAGCCCCAGCACGTGACGGGTAACGTGATGCATCGAGCCACCGCTATCAAGATGATTCTGAATATACGGGCGCATGCGCCTCAATGCCTCGGCTCGGGTAATGACAGGTTCTTCGCTGCCAAACAGTCTGCTATCAACCTGCGCGAGCAAGTAAGGGTTGTGGTAGGCCTCGCGCCCGAGCATCACACCATCGAACTGCTCCAGGTGGGCTTCGCATTGATCCAACGTTTTGATGCCGCCGTTGAGGATAATCTCAAGATCTGGAAAGTCGCGCTTCAATTGTTGCGCAACATCGTAGCGAAGGGGTGGAACCTCTCGGTTCTCCTTTGGTGAAAGCCCCTCCAGAATGGCGATGCGCGCATGGACAGTGAAACTGCGGCAGCCTGCCGCTTGGACCTGCCCCACGAAATCACAAAGTTCGGCATAGCTGTCGCGCCCATTGATGCCGATGCGGTGCTTGACCGTTACTTCGATCCCCACAGCATCACGCATCGCTTTCACGCAATCGGCCACCAGTGCTGGATGGCCCATCAGGCACGCGCCGATCAGGTTGTTCTGCACGCGGTCGCTGGGGCATCCCACATTGAGATTCACCTCATCGTAACCAGCCGCTTCGGCCATCTTTGCGCAGACGGCGAGGTCACTTGGCACACTGCCGCCAAGTTGCAACGCCAAGGGATGCTCGGCCTCATCATGACGCAGGAAACGGTTGGCATCGCCGTTGATCAGTGCGCCCGTAGTGACCATCTCGGTGTAGAGCAGGGCATGACGTGAAAGCAGACGCAGAAAATACCGACAGTGCCGGTCGGTCCAGTCCATCATCGGCGCGACGGAAAACCGGCGCGACAGTTGCGGAGACTTAGTGACAGGTTTGTAGCTGGCGTTCATGCGGCTTTCCGGCGGAGCGTTTAGGGCGCGCTACGATTGCTTCGACACCTTTATGCCGATTGGCTGTGGCGATATAGCGACTGTTTGAGCGCGTTGAAGGCGACTGGGGCGGTTGCTTAACCGAAATGGCCGGCAAGTTTATCAGGAGAGCAGGGTCCTGGTGCGTGAGACCGCCGTGCGGCGCCGCACGGCTGCGTACTAGGGGCAGCCATAACGGCAAGGTTCCACGCGCTGATTGGGGTCGGATGTACAGCCGCTTGAATGGTCTAGTGATTAAGCGTACATAGGCGCCCCGAGGAGTTCGGCAGCACAATAAAAAACCGCAGTCGCTCTAAAGCTGACTGCGGTTTTGATCAGGCCGATCTCGACCTGATGACTGCGGTTGTTACCGGTTGAACGCAGCCCCGGTGCCAATGACGCTAGCCGAAGGCAGCAGCTGGCTGATGAAGCGGTTCCAGCGAGTGATACCTGCCGGTCCGACGAACACCACATCCTGCGGTTGCAGAGGGAAGTGTTGAGCCAGGGCAAATGCCGCAGGCGACTCGGCATTCAGCTGAAACACGGTGGCTTTTTCAGTAGCGATGTTTTCAGCGCCACGAATAACGTAGACCGCTTCGCCATCGGCAGTGTCTTGACGAATACCGCCCGCGGTGCCGATAGCATCCATCAAGTTGAGGCTGGTGGCCTTGAAGGTCATGGCTTGCGGGTTTACCACTTCGCCCAGCACGTAGATCTTCTTCTGGTCGTTATACGGCAGATGGAGTTGGTCGCCGTCTTTCAGATACACCTTATGGAGCCAGGAGTCCGGACGGTTCAGGTCGTCAAGATCAAGCATGTATTCGCGGCCGTCACGCTTGAGCATCAGGCCGGACAGGTCCGCCGTATCGGTATCGACACCGGCTTGACCAATAGCCTGCATGATGGTCATCGGAGCGGTCGTCACCTCGACCTCGCCAGCAGTATTGAATGCACCGGAGAGCACAATGCGCTGGCTACCGAAACGCAGCAGACTGACATCTACCTGAGGGCTGTCGATGTAATTGGCCAGCCTTTTGGAGATATCGGAGCGAAGCTGCTCGATCGTTTTGCCGGCTGCTTCGATGTTACCGATATAAGGGTAGAACAGGGTGCCGTCGGGGCGAACCAGACGACCATTGGCGTCCAGCTGTTGTTGTGGGCCCGACGGAGCGGTCAGCTCGGGATGGTCCCAGACGGTGATATAGAGGAGGTCATTGGCGCCGATGCGATAAGCCTCTGGCTTGAAGCTCAGCAGCTCTTGCTTGCTGGATGTGCCCTGGTCGGAGGAGAGTTCGCCCTTGAGCATTTCAGGGGTGATGCGCATCAGCTGGACGGTGCCGTCTTCCGTTTCTGCGCCGTCCTTGAACTGATCGGGATCCAGATGCTGACCGGGGGAGAAGACGCATCCCTGCAGCACCAGCACGGAAGAGAAAGCGAGAGCAAATAATGGTTTCATGGTTTCTTCATCCTTGACGGAATAGTTGTTTTTACGAAGTGAAACAGCGCAATTCACCTTTAGCTGAAGGAGCGAGCGAACACTGACTTGTCTATGGACAGTCGCCGAAGCTATTTCGACGATGCTACAGACGCATTCAATCTCTGCTGTTCCGGGTGTCGCTACTGCAAGCTCTGAGGGATATACCTCCAGACCTCTGTGAGGCCAGGTCGGATTGAGCCACCGGGCAGGTTTCGCTCAATCGTTGTTTGGCGCCCTTCCTTAATAGAAAAACGACGCCGTATTGCTCACAGTAGCCATAGACCGCTTCGTTTCCCTGCGGTTCACGACCAAGTGCATAAATGAATTGGTAATGCAGAGCTTGCCGGCACGAGGCGAAAGGGTGATCAATAGCAAGCGAACGCTGAGGTAACCAGCAGCCGTGACCGGTTGGATGTGGGTGTCAACTTGCTATTAGACTGATTGGACACAGCGGACGTGAGCCAGCGAAAGCGGGCGTTGCAATCACTTGAGATCGACTGCCACATTCCTGACGGCAAAGTGGTTGGATTAGGTATTTGTCGCGGAGGAATGCTCGATCATCCAGCGCAGCGTGTCCTTCAATTCGATACGGGACATGTCGCCAATCAGCGAATCCAGTTTGGCTCGGCTACCGAACAGGTTCTTTACGTCTGCGCTGCGCACGAACGCTGGATTGACCCTGACCTCCATGCGATGGCCGGAAATGGCAGCTGCCTGCTCGAGAACATACTCGAGTGTATAGGCCAATCCGGAGCAAATATTGACTGTCTGGCCGACCGCGGCGGGTGTTTCAAGCAAGCGTCGATAAGCATGGACAACCTGACGTACATCGCAGAAATCACGAGCAATATCCAGATTACCTAACTCGATCACCCCGGCCCGACGGCGCGTATGTGACACGATTTTCGGGATCAGAAATTGCTCCGCTTGACCAACGCCCGTGTAGTTGAACGGGCGACTGACTATCAGCGGCAAACGATCCTGGTACAGCCGGGCAAGGAACTCCATGGCTGCTTTGCTAACAGCATAGTCATTGGCCGGAGCAAAGGGCGCGGATTCATCCAGTACACCTTCGGTTGCGTTTCCGTAGACGTTTGCACTGCTGGCTAGCAGCACGCCTTCAAGCTCGATTGCTGCGGTACGTAACGCTTCCAGCAGGTGGCGAGTGCCGAGCAGGTTGGCTGTGTAAATGGCATCGGCATCGCTGTGTGCGACGAAAGAAACCGCGGCCAGGTGTACGACGTAGGTTGGGCGAATTTCGATCAAAAGCGCGCGTAGCAGCTCAGCATTGTTCAACGAGCAGCAATGGACGGCTGAGACCGCCGCGGGCAGTTCGCCGACGGGTTGGCGGTAGCTGAGGCCATGAACCTCGTAGCCACAGGCCGCGAGTTCCTCTGCCATATAGCGCCCGGTAAAACCGGTAGCGCCGGTAATCAGCACTTTACGCATGATCTTCCCGATAGGATGAATTTCCAGTTTCAAAAGCCGATGCAGGGCCCAGGTATAGGCGAGGGGCATGGCGTTGCGGTTACTGTCGACGTCAGTTGGCGACCAGTGCCGTAACGCCAGCGCTGTCTCGGTGTACCGGTTGAGTCTGTCTCGACTGCTGAAACGACCAACAGACCGCACCGAAATCAAAGCGCCGGCTGACTTTAGACGAGGCTACCCTCAGGGGGGCTCGGATATCAGCAGGCGCCTGAATCAGAACGGCCGTTGCTAGTCGATTGCCCTTAAAACGAAAAGCCCTGCTGATTACGGCGCATGTCGGCGTCCACCATCATGCGGCACAGTTGCTCAAGCGTAGTTTTAGGTTCCCAGCCCAACACGTCCTTGGCTTTTTGGGGATCGCCGATCAGCAGGTCGACTTCCGCAGGGCGGTAAAACTTAGGATTTACCCGCACCACGACCTTGCCGGTTGCCGCGTCGGTGGCTTGTTCCTGTTCGCCGGAGCCCTCCCATTGGAGCTCGACATCAACCGCCTTGAACGCCAAGGTCACGAAGTCGCGCACGGTTTCGGTGCGGTTGGTCGCCAGTACAAAAACGCCAGGCTCGTCCGCCTGCAGCATGCGCCACATCCCTTCGACATATTCCTTGGCAAAGCCCCAATCACGTTTGGCGTCAATGTTGCCCAGCTCCAGCACGTCGAGCTTGCCCAGTTTGATCTTGGCCACAGAGTCGGTAATTTTCCGCGTCACAAACTCACGCCCGCGCAGCGGCGACTCGTGATTGAACAGAATGCCGCTGCAGCCGAATATGCCGTATGACTCGCGGTAATTGATTGTCATCCAGTGCGCATAAAGCTTGGCCACGCCATAGGGGCTGCGGGGGTAGAAGGGTGTGGTTTCGGACTGTGGAATGGCCTGTACCTGACCGAACATCTCTGAAGTCGAGGCTTGGTAGAAGCGAATCTTCGGGTTGACGATACGAATGGCTTCCAGCAGGTTCACGGCGCCTGCACCGGTGATGTCAAGGGTAGTCAGCGGTTGCTCGAAAGAAACACCCACGAAGCTCTGTGCGGCGAGGTTGTAAACCTCAGTCGCGCCGGTGCTTTCAAGCAATCGAATGCTGGAAGACAGGTCCGTCAGGTCGTACTCAACAAGATTTAGATTGGGATGCTTGTCGATGCCCAACTCTTCGATCCGCCAGAAATTGACCGAACTGGTGCGACGGAACGTGCCATAGACGGTATAGCCTTTTTCCAAAAGGAGCTCTGCAAGGTAGGCGCCGTCTTGTCCTGTGATACCCGTGATAATCGCTTTCATGTTCTTCCCTGTTCGAGGATAGGTTTTCTGATGTGCTCTTGCTTCGCTCCTGCCTGGCACGAGGCACCGAACGGCAGCGAAGTTAATCGGTAAGTAAGCTTCACTGACTGCCGATCACCGCGTACCGGTGCTCGGTATGTCCGAAGGGGGGCCGCAATCTTCGATCAAGACTCCTGTTTTGCTGGGCTGCCTTTCTGCCTGGAGTTTTTTTCCCTCAGGAAGGCCGGCACGATATACACCGCGTCCGCCCAGTAGCGTTTGGCTAGCCTGCGGGGCTCCATGCACATGCGATGCAGCCATTCAAGTTTGAATTCGCGCATCCACTTCGGGGCTCGCTTGATGGTTCCCGTTGCAAACGAAATGGAGGCGCCGATGCTAAAGCCCATACCCGTGCGCTCGTAGGGCTGGGTGGCTGCTGCCAGGACTTCACCGCGTGGGGTACCCACGGCGTAAAGAACCAACTCCGATGGATTTTCGCGAACGAACTGCAAGCAACGCTGCACTTCTTCCGGTTTTTTAATGAAGCCCATCGGCGGGTTGTAGTGATAAAGAGAAATGCCTGGATAGAGCGCTCTGAGTTTGTCGGCTTCGGATGTCGCTGAACCAATCAGGACAATGCGCAGCCGATCCCGGTCCGCCCATTTGAGCAGGTCGAGTGTCAAATCGCTGCCGGGAATAGCTTCATCCAGATGTATGCCCAGACGGCTCAACAGCGAAAGCAGGATGCGGCTGTCACATACTCTCCAGCGTGCTTTGAAATAAGCGTCGCGCAGCTGTTCGTCATGTTCCAACTGAACAAGATGGTCGACATTCGGCGTAACCACAAACGAATAGGGTTGCTTGACGCCCTCGCGTATGCAGGTCAACAAAGTCTTCTTATTGCCGGAATAGAAGTCTATTCCGAACGCATTAGTATCACTCGACACTCATTGCTACTCCCTTGAAGGCGCCCTTGATACCTGACCAGGCGAGGGTGGGATGTTTGTATTCCTTGACAGTTGTAACAGCCGAAAGCAGAAACGCGGAAACAATCGCGAATGCCGGGCCGTAGAAGCGCTTGTTGAAACGGGTGGCTGCACGGTTGCGATAGTAGTGATAGAACGCTGATCGACTACCCAGGCTGAGTGAACCGTAGTGATACAGGCGGCTTTCAGGGATTACTCTCGTTGAAACACCAAAGCTCCTGGCACGGTACTGCCAATCAACCTCTTCGAAATACATGAAGTAATCTTCATCCATCAAACCGATTTCTTCAGTCAATGCGGCCGAAAAGGCTAGGCTGCAGCCCATGATGTAGTCTGGAGCGTGCTGAGGTTGCTGCTTTTGAGACGCTTCGATGCTCTGATCTTTCCCGAGTAATCGGGCTTTGCCTAGGATCGGATAAAGCTTTCCGCCGCCATAGCACTCAAGCCGACCCGTGTCGGCGCTCAATACGAGCGAGCCGACAAACTGACGGTCGTTACGCTGCAATGCCTCCAGTAGCGGTGAGAAGGCATCACTGTCTACATAGGTGTCGTTATTGATGACCCAGAAATACTGGGGCTGCAAATGCTCCATTGCCCAGCGCAACCCGTAGTTGTTGCCGCCCGCATAACCGCTGTTGTCGGGGTTACACAGCAGGGTCACATTCGTATGGGCTTTTTCATCCAGCCAGTTCTGAAGGGCGATGGCGGAGCCGTCCTGCGAATCATTGTCGATGATGACGATATGGCCAATCGTCGCGCAATGTTCGAGCAGGCTTTCAGCGCAGCTGATCGTTTCAGTAGCAGCTTTGTAGTTGAGAATAAGTGCGACGTTCATGTACTCGTTCCTTGCTGCGAAGATGGCGTGCCCGTAGAGCATGTAATACGAAAAGCATGCAAATAACTGGTTGGGTATATTCGAATAGACCGTTAAGTGGCCATATCACGAAGAAGGCCAGCATCACTGCATAGGTGAACTCCATTTCGGAATTGATACTGCGGGCAATACGGTGGTAGACGAACAGGGTCAGAGGCACTAGCAGGAACGTTAGAAAACCGAAGCGAAACAGTGTGCCAATGATGCCGATGTCTGACAGGAAGAAGTGTTCGCCGAAGTAGGGGATGAAACCGTCCTGCCACATCAGCGAAAGGGACCCGCTAGGCAACCAGTTAACTAGGTTCAAGTGACTGAACACGGATGCGATCGTGTGGGGCCTCACACCATCCTCCACGTCACCGTCCAAACTGCTCTCGTAGAACTCCACGTTCAAACCGAGAATTTCAAGTAACTCTGGATAAAAGAACAGCGGGGACAACAGAACGCAAAGCGAGGCAGCCCAAATGATTGCTTTGGCCCGCAACGAGAAGAGCGTGAATGCTAGGCACAGTACAATTAGCTGTCGAGTTTGCGTGGCGAAGACCAAGGTCAGCAACAGCACGGCCGCAAGAATGAGATACAGCTTTCGTTGTCGCTGTTCACCATTGATAGGCGATTTGCCTTTTGCCCACACCTGAATGCAATAGAAATAGGCGAAACAGATCAAAAAGGGCCCGATGGATGAGCGGTCCGGACGATCCCAGGACGTTTGCTCCTCGCGCAGATCCGGAACCAGCCCGAACTTGAAACACCATGACAGGACCACTGCAATCAGTGCGGCGTAAATGAACGCATGTTCGAATTGGCGCGTACTGATGTGCTTGGCAAGCAGTAGCAGCGGGACGAAGCCGAAAGTAAAAAGAATCCGGCGTTCTTCGATCAGGCCGTATGTGATGGGTTGGCCAAAGGTGTAAAACGAAAAGATCGCAGGTAGCACGGTAAATACGAAAACGCTGTAGAAAGCGTAATACATCAGGATGCGGAACTCTCTAGATGACTCTTCAGTGCTGGCAAGAATCAACAGTAGCGACAATCCCAAGCAGACAGCCAAGTAGGCTTCGTTCAGAAACTTGAAGCCGATCGGGTTGTGCGTACTGTCACCAAACACCGAAAAGTGCAAGACGATCGCAAGCACGGTCAACGGCACAAAGAAAAATTTTGAGCTGATGTTTGTCATCACCTGAGTCCTTAGGTGCATTTCCATTCCAGATTTACTACGTCGCAACAAACTCAAGCTTTAGCATTTCCACATCGATGCCTTCGGTGCGTCGTCACTCTACGTCTGGCTGATAGCTTAAGCGCCTCGGTCAATTCGCCGCCGGCAGTCAGCCAGTAACAACTGGATTCGATAGCCGCAGGAGTGTTTGAGTTCCCCTCGCATTAAGCCGCTCGATGTAAGGTCGAATTTGGACAAGCGGCTGCCCGCAGGGTTGCGTCGATCTTTCAGATTTCATCGAAATCTTTCTGAACGGCTTCACACTGTTTGCGGCGGGCCATGCCGCCATCCACAGGCAGGGCGACAACGCGTCTGTCAAGGCTGCAGCTTAGGGCCGTATTCCGTGCAGCTATTGGAAATGTGTTTTTGCAAAACCTCCATTTGAGGTCTGTCTTTGCCATCGATGGGCTCGACAGCCAACACGTATTTCCCCCAGCCCGGGCCGCCCGCCCAGTACGCGCTAGGCATGCAGTTTTCGTTGAGGTAGCCAAGCAAATTGTCCATGGCAATCAGCATCGATTCGGAATGCCCAGGTACACCGTACTCGCCGAGGAAACCCTTGAGTTTGTTTTCCTTCAGCCACTCGACGAACGGCCGAACGCGTTCCACCCCCAGCATTGGGTCGACCACTTCGTCCTTGGCATAACGCCCGGAAAAATCCTTGTCGAGGTACAGGTGTCCCTCGTAAATGATCTTGTCTGCCGGATCGTTGATCAGAAAGTCCTCGTTGACGTAGCGCCAGTGAAAGGTGCTGGCCCAGCGGTCGCCTTCGACGAATATCAAGGTGTCCATGTCTACCTGGCGGATGGCATCGACTGCTGCCTGGGCGGCCCCAGGCCAAAGGCCATCTGTGGAATGGGGCTCGTTCATGATGTCGTAGCCCAGCAACGCGGGGTGGTCTTTGAACTCTTGCGCAAGCTTGCGCCAGACAGTTGCGTAGGCCTCGTAGGGCACCTGTGGCGAACCGATCAGCTTGCCCTTGTACCGCCCATAGTTGTGCATATCCAGAATGACTTTCTGGTTATGTTTGGCCGCGAAGTCCAGCGTCCGCTTTAGCAACCGCATCTGATCAAAGTTGACGCCTTTGTAAAGGTCATGTTGCAGGCGTTCCCATATGAACGGAAACCGAATCAGGCGGATGTTCTTGCTTGCGTAGTATTCGAAGTACTTTTCTTCCGGATAGAAATAATTGGTGCCGACTTTTCCGGGTGTGATGTGAGGAGCGAAGTTCGCGCCTGACATGTTGATGCCAACCAAGTCGATGCCTGTGTGATCGTCGGGCTGCGCTTGTGCGACCGATATGCACCCGGCAATAGACAAGCCGGCTATTAACCTTGCAGTGCGGAATAAAAGAGAAAGGGGGCGACGTTCCATAATGACCTTTATCTCCAAAGGGCCGCTACCAACTCGACGGCTCTGTTGTGCTCAGTCGATTGCATGATGCGAACCGTTCTCCTTGTGCAAGGCGAACGGTTCGGTTAGTAGCAATGGGGGCAGCGGCGGCAGAGCCTGATAACTTGCAGGACTCCAAAAGCCAGAAGGGTTACTTGCTCTGGTACTCGTACTGGTAGTAACCGTACTCGCTATAAGTTGATGCCTTGCGCACTACGGCGTTGAAGATAACGCCTTTGACCAGGAGACCGTTCTGCTCAAGACGGCGCTTGGCGAACTCGATTTCTTTCACTCCGTTCAGCCCGTAGCGCGTCACCATCAGGGTGGTGCCGGCCTGGCTGCCGACCAGTGCAGCGTCGGTTACGGCCAGAATCGGTGGCGTATCGAAAATGACCAGGTCGTACATGCTGCTGATCTCTTTGACGAAGCGCGAGAAGTTCTCATGCATCAGCAGTTCCGATGGGTTAGGAGGCAGCTGGCCGTGAGTAATCACATGCAGATTGTTCAATTGGGTTTTCTGAATGGCATCGAACAGTGTGATTCGGCCGGACAGAATGTCGGACAGGCCTTTTTCACCCTGGCACCGCATGACTTTGTGCAGATAACCCTTGCGCATGTCGGCGTCGATCAGCAGCACCTTCTTGCCAGACTGCGCAATGACGGCGGCAAGGTTGCTGGTCACGAAGGACTTGCCCACTGCTGGGCTTGGTCCAGTGATCATGAGGATGTTGTTTTTGGCTTCGATCATCGCGAAGTGCAAGCTCGTACGCAGGCTGCGCATCGCTTCGGTCGCCAGGTCGGCTGGATCATTGATCGAAAGCAGATACGAAGCGCTGCTCTTGTCCCGCTTGAAATTGGCCAGGCGTTTTTCCAGCAGTCCTTGTTTCTCGCTGAACGGAATCGCTGCGTACACAGGGATGCCTACACGCTCGATCTCTTCAGGATTTTCGACGCCACGCTTCAGAGCTTCACGAACATAGACGAAGGCGACAGCAAGAATGCCGCCAAGCAGCGTAGCGACGATGACGATCAACGGCTTGTTGGGTTTGATCGGCTCGTCGATATCCGCCGCAGCGTGGTCGACGATGCGAACGTTGCCCACGGTCCCGGCACGGATGATGTCCAGCTCTTGCGTCTTGTTAAGCAGCATCGAGTAGGTCTCGGAGGACACCTCGACATCGCGGTTGAGGCGCAACAATTCCTGCTGTGTAGAGGGCAGGGTGCCTATCTGCTTCTCCAGTTCGGCCTTTTGCGCTTGCAGTTGATTGATCTGGTTCATCAGCGCCTGGAAATTAGGATGCTGACGGGTGAAGCGGCTCTCCATCTCGGTGCGCTTTAGATTCTGCTCGGAAATCTGGTTTTCCAGATCCACAATGCGGTCGAGTACCGACTGGGTTTCGGCAGAGATGTCCACCGAGCGGTTGCCGGTTTGGAATTCGTTCAGCGCCGTTTGTGCGGCATCGAGCTTCTTGCGGACCTCAGGTACCTGCTCGCTCAGGAATTCAAGGCTCTGGGTCGCTTCGGCCGCATTGCGCGCAATATTTTGATCGACGTAGCGCTGGGCTACCGCCTCCAGCACCTTGACCGCTTTTTCCGGATCGGTCCCTTCCAGTGTCACGTTGAGGATGCCCGACTGCTTGCCGCGCTCACCAGCGTTCAAGCGGTTCTGATAGTCCTCGGTAGTGGCGTAGGTGCGGTTCTTGACCACGGTAAAAGTGGTGCCCGGGCGTGCATTAAGCTCCGCCACGGTGATGCCGTAATCCGGGGTCTCGATGGGCTCGCCAACGACGCCTTGAACGACCACTTCGCCGTCGGTGTCGCGCAGGATGAATCCGTTGTTTTCAGCCGCTTCCAGTGTCAGTTCTTCGCCATGCATCTTGTCTGGCACGATCAGCTGGGTGACGCGCAGCGATTCGCCGCCCCAGGCATAGGACTCGAAGCCTTCCGGATACCAGCCTAGCTCACCTTCCTCGGTTGGCTCGAATCTACGGAAGATATAACCGCCGAACACTGGGAAGTGGTGAGGCTCGATGATGATATCGAGGTTCAGATCTTCGACTGCGCTACCCACGACCGAGCGTGATTTGAGCAGGGCGATCTCTGTTTGCGCCGGCGAAACGGCGGGAGCGGTGCCGACCACGTCGGTAAGGCTCGGCAGGCCGCCCTTAGCCTGGATCTGGATCATTGCACTGGCCAGATATACCGGTGTCGCGAGCAGCGCATAGGCAACCCCCAGCGCGGCGAAAAACCCCGTTATGGTAAGAATCAGCGCTCGGTTGTTTAGAAACGTGTCAAAGAGGTGGGCCAGGTCAATGTCCTTGTCCTCTTTTGTTTCATAAATGGGTCGGGGCATGGTGGTCATTGAAGTTCCTTCTTCTATTTCAGGTAAGGAAGCCAGCTTTCGACGGACTGGGTCAGAAGGCTGTGAACATGTTCGAATGCGGGCTTGGACTGGCGGTAGGGATCAGGGATTTCCGTATCGTCCAGCCATTTACCCAGCAGAAAGGTTTTGCCGTGTACTTCGGGTGCGATCTGACGAATGTGTTGGATATGGCTCTGCTCCATCACAAGGATCAGGTCTGCGCGGTGTAGCATTTCGCTATCGACCTGACGCGCACGGTGAGCCGTGTGTTCCACTCCATGGTCGTTAAGCACCTCATGTGCCGTCTTGTCCATCGGGTTGCCTACTAAGGCACCTATGCCTGCCGAGCTGATCGTCAGGCCTTTGCCCTCGAGTTTGTGGGCTAGCAATGCTTCGGCTGCGGGGCTTCTGCAGATGTTGCCCACACAGACAATCAATATGTTCTGGAACATTTGCTCAGCCTCGTAGCCCTGGTTTAGTGGGCGAACAGGTCTGCCTGTTGCAGAACGCAAATCTGATGTTGGCTCGCTTCATTAGTTCAATCTTCCTGCTGCGCTCGCGCATGTAATGTGGCGTGTTGCAGTTTGGAACTGGTCAATGCGTGTGGCAGTCAGTAGACGTCCTTGTTGAGCAGCAGGGCGGGGACGGTCCGGGCAAGGATGTAGATGTCGAACCAGACCGACCAGCGTTCGATGTAATCGAGGTCGTACTCCACGCGCTTCTCGATCTTCTCGACTGTGTCGGTCTCGCCACGGTAGCCATTGATCTGCGCCCAGCCGGTGATGCCGGGTTTGACGCGGTGGCGTGCGGAGTATTCCGATACGGCGTCCTCAAACAGCACGCCTGCGGCCTTGGTCGCGGTCGCATGGGGGCGCGGTCCGACCATGGACATGCTGCCCAGGAACACGTTGAGCAGCTGCGGCAGCTCGTCGAGGCTGGTTTTGCGAATAAAGCGACCCACTCGGGTGATGCGGTCATCGTTACGCGTTGTCTGCCGTTCGGCATTGGCGTCCGACTTAGCGTGGTACATCGAGCGGAACTTGAAGACTTCGATCAGTCGGTTGTTGTAACCGTAGCGCTTCTGCTTGAACAACACCGGGCCAGGCGAATCGAGCTTGATCGCCAGCGCGAGCAGCAGCATGACCGGGGCCGCCGCCAGCAAGGCAAGGCTGGACAGCATGATGTCTTCGATGCGCTTGAACATTGGCGACCAGCCACGCAGCGGCAGATCGGAGGCAATCAGCGTCGGCAATCCCCCGACTTCGGTGATGCGCTTGTTGGCATGACGGAAGGCGACCATGTCCGGTACCAGCAGAACGTTGACCGGAAGTCTGCGCAACTCGTTGATCAGCTGGCCGATGCGGCTGTCGGCAAACCAGGGCAGGGCGACCAGCACTTGAGTCACCTTTTCTTCGCGAATCATTTGCTCCAGGTCGCGGGTATTGCCCAGCAGCGGCAGATCAGCCAGCGTGTCCGGAAGACGCTCGAGGCGGTCGTCGATGAAACCGAGCACGCCAGTGCGGATATCGCGGTGGTGAGCCAGATACTCGGCAACACGCACACCATTGTCAGTGCCGCCCAGAATTACCGCATTCTGCAGATAAACGCCTTTTGCCATCAGTCGGCGAAAAAGAGCGAGCATCATCAGTCGTTCGGCACCGAACAGGATGCCACTCGTGACGAACCAGAAGGTCAGGTGTTTGGCTTCAAGGTAGCCAAACATGCCCAGCCCCTGGTGCATGAAGATCATCAGGCTGAAAGCCGCCGCCCAGGCGACGAGCATGGTGCGGAAGCGCAGCAGCGTGCTGAAGACTTCCTCACGGTAGATGCCAACCGATTGGAAGATGACAACGCTGATCACGCCAAAAAACATCAGGAAGGTGCTGAATGTGCCTCCGCCTGCGGGCAGGTCTAGGGGCAGAAATAGCAACAACAGAACGCCCGGCAGCACTGAGGTCAGCCCGTGAATCAGACGAATGCTGGCAAGAAAGTAATCTACGAAGCTGGGGTGGGCGTACTCAAGGGTTCCAACGGACTGTAAGCGCATACAAGGCTCCTTCCTATGGCTATTACTAGCTCAATACTCGTTTTGATCGCCGCGATCCGCGGTTCTGATGGCAGGCCGCTATCGCAACCTTCACCTGGACAACAGCTCCGACCGCCCTGCAGGAAATGAGTTCACCTAAACCATGCAAAGAGCCTATCGCTGCGAAAGAATTAAATGCATGTCGCAAATGCTTGATATACAAAGGTTAAATTGATGATGGCGTTGCATCTAAGCGTTTTTTCAGCGCCCTGCGCTGACCGGTGGTCAGCGTTTTGGTAACTCGGCTTAACCCCGTGTGCGGTTGCCTTTTCACAACTTTATGCGGTGCAAACAGGTCTATCTGCGCATACCGATACGGATGACTGGAACGATTGGCATGAATGAACCCAAGGCATTGCTCGTCCTCCACGGAAAGCAAGGGCTCAACGAAGAAGTCAGAGAGGCCGTTACCGAATGGCGCAAGTTAGGCAATGAGCTTGCGGTGCGGGTGACGTGGGAACCAGGCGACACCGCGCGCTTGGTCAGTGAAGCGCTGGCGGCGGGATATCGGACGCTGGTGTCGGGAGGCGGTGACGGAACACTGCGTGAGATGGCGCAGGCGTTGCTCGACAGTGGCTCTGACGCGAGCTTGGCGGTGTTACCGCTCGGCACCGCTAATGATTTTGCCCACGCGGCGGAAATCCCGCTCGCACCGTTCGATGCACTCACCTTGTTAAATCGGGAGCCTGTTTGGGTAGATGTCGGCGAAATGAACGGCGAGCTGTTCATGAACATGGCGACGGGGGGCTTTGGCTCCAAGGTCACCGCCACCACGTCGTCGGAACTGAAGCGGGTTCTCGGCGGCAGTGCATACCTGCTGACTGGCTTGTCCCGCTTCAGTGAGTTGCGCGCCACCTGGGGCCGCTTCGTGGCGCCGGACTTCACCTGGGAGGGGGAGTTTCTGGCGCTGGGCATCGGTAATGGCCGCCAGTCCGGTGGTGGCCAGCAGCTTTGTCCTCAGGCCTCGATCGATGACGGCCTGCTCGACATCTGCATCGTTCCGGCTCCGGCTGATACGGTCGGGACCCTCGGCACCTTGCTGAGTGGCGGTCTGCTGGGCATAGACACCGTCTCGGTCAAAGCCCGTGCACCCTGGTTCGAGGTAGAAGCGCCAGAAGAAATCAGTATTAATCTTGATGGCGAGCCGATCGCGGCAAAGCAGATGCATTTTTCCGTGAAACGGCGAGCACTGCGTTTGCACCTTCCTGTGGACAGCCCATTGCTGCGGGACGAGCCGCTGATAGAAAACGATCATCCATCCGCCTGACCGTTTGCGGTTCCGTATGCGAGCAGGGCATGCGGGCGGGAGATAAATTCTATTGCCGGTGGATAAAGCCCGGACGTTTGCGGCCGATAGCTCCTTAGTCCCTATTCGCCAAAGGAGCCCGCAATGGCCGGCATTCTGGAGTCAGTCGATCAACGCACCCGATTGGTGGGGCAGAACCGTCTGGAAATTCTCATGTTCCGTCTTTCCGGACGGCAACAGTTCGCGATCAACGTGTTCAAGGTGCAAGAGGTTGTGCAGCTGCCGAAGATGACGCTGATGCCGCACCGCCACGGCTCGGTGTGCGGCGTTGTGAACCTTCGCGGGCAGACCTTGCCGGTCATCGACCTGTCGCGAGCCATAGGCTTGCGGCCGTTGGTACCGGATGAAAGCAGTACCATCATCGTGACCGAATACAACCGCTCGATTCAGGCCTTTCTGGTCGGCGGTGTGGATCGCATCCTCAACCTCAACTGGGAGGAGGTGCTACCGCCGCCGACTACTGCGGGACGGCAGCACTATCTCACTGCAATTACCAAAGTCGAGGATAAGCTGGTCGAAGTGATCGACGTGGAAAAGGTTCTGGCCGAGATCGTTCCGTACAACACCAGCATCGCACCGGAGCGTTTGACTGATCCGGTGCTTGAGCGTGCCAGGGGGCGTGAGGTCCTCTGCGTAGACGACTCGACTGTGGCCTTGGCGCAACTGCGTGAAACCCTGAGCCAGCTGGGTATCACCGTTCACTCCGCCAGCGACGGCATGAAGGGCTTGAACAAACTGAAGGCCTGGGCGGATAGCGGTGAAGTACTCACCGATCGACTGCTCATGGTATTCACCGACGCCGAAATGCCAGAGATGGACGGCTACCGTCTCACCACTGAAATCCGCAACGACCCTCGCCTGCGCGATCTCTACGTGGTATTGCATACGTCGCTTTCTGGCAGCTTCAACCTGGCAATGGTGCAAAAAGTCGGCTGCGACAACTTCCTTTCCAAGTTTCAGCCGGAGAAACTGGTCGACGTCGTCCGCGAACGTTTGTTGCTGGACGAAAAACACTGACCTGATCGACCAATAGAGGGCCCAGCATGCACCTTGCCGCGCTGTATCGTTTTCCGCTCAAGTCCGGTTCAGCTGAGCTGCTGGAGCATGAACGATGCGACGAGCTTGGCTTGTGCGGTGACCGGCGCTGGATGGTAGTGGACGCTGCAAGCGGGAAATTCCTGACCCAGCGAATGCTGCCACGCATGGCCCTGTTGGATGCCCGCTGGCAGGGCGATGCGGCGCTGCTGTTGACCGCGCCAGGGATGGATGCGTTGCGTGTGGCGGTTCCGGAGCAAGGCGGCGTTGAGCGTGGCGTGCTGATTTGGCGCGAGAGTGTACGGGTACCCGATGCGGGTGACGCTGCGGCTGGATGGCTGACGCGGCTGCTTGATCATCCCTGTCGTCTGGTGCATTTGCCGACTTCGCGTGGCATCCAGGTCGATCAGGACTACGCACGGGCAGGTGAACGCACAGCGTTCAGCGATGGCTTTCCCTTTCTGCTGATTGGTCAGCGATCACTCGACGACCTTTCGGCGCGGGTCGGGCAGTTGCTTGACGCGCGCCGATTTCGGCCGAATCTGGTGATTGCCGGGGCGGCGCCTTACGCAGAAGATGGCTGGCGGCGCATCCGCATCGGTGATCTGACATTCCGCGTGGTCAAGCCCTGCTCGCGCTGCATCATCCCGACCATCGACCCCCTTAGCGGGGAGCGCAACCCTGATCGCGAGCCGCTGGCTACGCTGATGGGCTACCGCAAGGGGGAGGGTGGCGTGTTCTTCGGTCAGAATCTGATCGCCGAAGGCACTGGCTTGTTGCAGGTTGGTATGACCGTTGAAGTGCTCGAGCAGGCGTAGCCAGAACAACGCTAATCTCTCAAAAATTGCGCTACGCCTAAGACGGGCGATTTGAAGGCTGCGGCGCATGCCGCAGCTCATCAAGTCGGATCCGCAGCCTATCGCTGACTGTCGAAGTAGCGCTCGTGCCATTCAACCAGCGGTTGCGGCGAATTGAGTTTCTGTCCGTAGATGACCGAATATGTCAGGACGTTCTGCACGTACTGGCGGGTTTCATCGAACGGTATATTTTCGACCCAGACGTCAAACGGCAGATGTTGAGCATTCTTTAGCCACTGTCGAACCCGCCCAGGACCGGCGTTGTAGGCAGCCGAGGCTAGCACCCGATTCCCGTTGAACTGACCATAGATCTGGCTGAGATAGGCAGCACCTAGCTGGATATTGACGTTGGGGTTGAGCACTTGCTGGGGCGACGCCAACGGAATGCCAAAGCGCCTGGCGGTTTCTTTCGCGGTAGCCGGCATCAGCTGCATCAGGCCCGAGGCACCTACGTGAGAGCGGGCATCGGCCATGAATGCGCTTTCCTGGCGAGTGATCGCAAATGCCCAACTCGGGTGAATCTCACGCGCCTTCGCGGCGTTTACCAGACTGCTGCGATGTGCCATGGGGAAACGGATGTCCAGGTCGTCCCAGTACTTCGCCTGGCTGATGGTGCGGATGGCCGGGAAGTACCATTCCAACTCATAGGCCAGTCTCGCCTGGGCGACCAGTTCGTCGCGGCTGAACAGTCGGCTGACGTGATACCACTCGCGGCGTCCGTCGACGATCTGCCCTCGCGCATGGAATTCCATGGCGCGGCGAATACCAGCGGTATTGCGAACCTTCTGTACAAGTTTCGGGTCGAGCGCGAGCGGTTGATGGTTGAGCTTGTAGGGCGCCTGGATGCGGTCTGCCGAAAGGAAACCGTAAAAGTCGCGCTCCCCGGCAACCGGCTGGTAGAGCTCGATGGCTCGCTTATCGTTAGGCTTTGCCAGTTCTAGGCTGCGTGCCTTCCAATAACGCCAGCGATTGCTGTTGGCGAGTTCCTCGGGGAATCGCTGAGTCAGCGCATAGACGTCATCCCAGCGGCCCAGGCGCAGCAACAGCCGAGCCCGCCATTCGCTAACGGTGTCATCACGCAGTTCTGGGTCGTACTCGGCCATGATTTTCAGCGCGCGGGGATCGAAACGCTTGGCGAGCGTAAGGCCAATCTGGCGTGCAATGGAGACCTTCTCCTCTGCCGAGAACGACATCCGCCTGGCGTAACTGTCTAGCAGTCCAAGGGCTTGCTCCGGGTTTGCACGGGCCAGCCGGCGCAAGCCTATCGAGACGATATCGCTCATGGTTTCGGTGGCCGGTGAAAAGCGCTCGGGCTGGCTGAGCAGCTGTGGCTTCTGCGCGACATCGATCAGCAGTTCTCCCTGCGCTTTCAGCGTCGGTAAACTTTTGATCAGGAACTTGGCCAGGCCATAGTTGCCGCTCTCGACCGCCAGTTTGGCGCGCTTCCAGCGCAGGTCCTCTGTCAGCTGACCCGCGTCTTCCCAGCGTTCAAACAAGGCATCGCAGGCGTTGTGCTGGGACTTGCCGACCAGCCAGAGCTTTTCGGCGGTGGCATAGCCCTGTTCTTTCTGCCCGCTGATGAGCTGGTACTGACCATACAGGCAGTCGAGCTCGGTGAAATTCATCTTTGGGTCGTAGTGGGCGACGAAGGGGCGCCAGTCGCCACGTGCAGCCAGCAGTCGCAGCCAGCGAAGCTTCATCCAGCTCGCCTGTGGCAGATCTCCGTGCTCGGCGAGAAATTTCTCCACCTCGTCGTTGCTGGCGGTTTTCAACCGTGCGGTCAGTTCGTCATATGCCAGATAAGGCTCGAGCGGATAATCGCGCAGCGCGTTGGCATAACGCCGGTAGGGCCCGCTATCGCCCTTGGCCAATGCCCGCTTGGCTTCGTCGTAGAACTGACGCTGCTGCTGCAGGCTCGCGGCTTGAGTGGTTTCGAGGGTGACGACGGTGAAGAAAAGGCACAAACAGACACTGGAGAGTCGACCGCGCATGAGACTTCCGAAAACGGGGGTACGGAGGGGGATTTCTTGGGGCTAGCTTAGCTTGGCCAGTCCAGCAGTTAAACGAGGATTAAGCGCTGGGAACCGTCAAAGCGAAACTTCCGACGAGCGTCATGCCATCGTCCGTTCCAGACTGCCCCGCCCCCCTCGGATAGAGGCTGAAAACGTCGGCGATAGCCTGTCCTCAAGCAGGTTGATTGGCGTTCGTCAGAGCCCGACGGACCGCTGCCTTCTGCTAGAATGCGCGCCCTGTTTTCCGGAGATAGCCATGACCCTGCTCAAGTTGACCGATGTGTCCCTCGCCTATGGCAACAATCCATTGCTCGATGGAGTGTCCTGGCAGATTGCGCGGGGTGAGCGGGTGTGCATTATCGGCCGCAACGGCACCGGAAAATCCAGCATGCTCAGCCTGGTCAAGGGCAGCCAGCTGCCGGACGACGGCGAGATCTGGCGTGCGCCAGGACTGAAAATCGGCGAGCTGCCTCAGGAGCTGCCGGTCGCCGATGAGCGCACCGTGTTCGATGTCGTCGCCGAGGGACTCGCAGGCGTGGGGCAGCTGCTCGCTGATTATCATCACCTGAGCCAGAACATTCAGAACGAGGCTGACCTCGATAAGCTCATGCACGTCCAGCAGGAGCTCGAAGCCAAAGATGGTTGGCGCTTGCAGCAGCTGGTCGACAGCACCCTGAGCCGCTTGCAGCTGCCAGCCGACAAGACCCTCGCCGAATTGTCCGGTGGGTGGCGCCGGCGCGTGCTGCTGGCACAGGCGCTGGTATCCGAGCCTGATCTGCTGCTGCTCGACGAGCCGACCAACCACTTGGATATCGGCGCTATCGCCTGGTTGGAAGAGGCGCTCACCGGCTTCAATGGTGCGGTGCTGTTCATCACCCACGACCGGGCATTCCTGCAGAACCTGGCAACCCGAATCCTGGAGCTCGATCGTGGGCACATGATCGACTGGAACGGCGACTACGCGAGCTTTCTGGTACACAAGGAGCAGCAACTGGCAGCTGAAGAAACCGCCAATGCGCTGTTCGACAAGAAGCTTGCCCAGGAAGAAGTCTGGATTCGTCAGGGTATCAAGGCGCGCCGTACACGCAACGAGGGCCGCGTGCGCGCGCTGAAAGCGCTGCGTGCTGAACGAAGCGAACGTCGCGAACACCAGGGCAAAGCCAATCTCCAGATTGATGCGGCTGAAAAGTCCGGCAAGCAGGTCATCGTCGTGGAGCATGCGAGCTTTGCCCATCCTGGCGGCGAGCCGCTGATTCGTGATTTCTCCATGGTGCTGCAGCGCGGTGACCGTATCGGTTTGCTCGGCGCCAATGGCACCGGCAAGACCACGTTGCTGAAACTTCTGCTGGGTGATCTGCAGCCAACCAGCGGTACGGTAGAAGCCGGGACCAAGCTGGAAGTGGCATATTTCGACCAACTGCGTCACCAGCTGGAGCTGGAAAAGACCGTGGTCGACAACGTAGCCGAGGGGCGCGATTTCATCACCATTGATGGCCAGAACCGACATGTCCTGAGTTACCTCGGGGATTTCCTGTTCAGCCCACAGCGCGCTCGCACGCCTGTCAAGGCGCTCTCGGGCGGCGAGCGGGCACGGCTCTTGCTGGCTAAGTTGTTCAGCAAACCCGCCAACCTGCTGGTCCTGGACGAACCCACTAACGATCTCGATGTGGAAACGCTCGAGCTTCTTGAGGAAGTCCTGCTGGGATTCCAGGGCACGGTATTGATGGTCAGCCACGACCGGGCATTCCTCGATAACGTGGTGACCAGCACACTGGTGTTCGAAGGCAACGGCGTGGTTCGTGAGTATGTCGGTGGCTATCAGGATTGGCTGCGCCAGGGCGGCTCGGTAAAGCTGCTCGGCGTCGGTGAGGCGAAAGACGGTAAGGAGAGCAAATCCGAGGCGACCACGGCGGCTGCACCCAGACCTGCCGAACCCGTTCCGGCGAAGAAGAAACTGAGTTACAAGGTTCAGCGCGAACTCGAGGCGCTACCAGGAAAGATCGATGCTGCTGAAAAGAGTATCGCCGGGCTGCAGGAGGAGATGGCGCAGCCGACCTTCTATCAGCAGAGCGCCGAGCGTACCGGCGATACGATAGCGAAGCTTGAGGCGATGCAACGGGAGCTCGATGAGTTGCTAGAGCGTTGGGCTGAGCTGGAAGGCTGAAACGCCGGGCGGCTTCTGCTTCGGCATGCTCGAAAAAAGCCGCATACAGCCTCGGCGCATGCGGCATGAAACGTCCGGCTGATTGACGGAACCTAGTTGAACGGAACATCTGGCAGCATTGGACGGAGCATAGATGGCTATCGAATACCGCATCATCCTCGACGATGAGCACGAATTCAGTTACCGGATCGAGCTGGACCGTGCCTTTGATCACGAGGCGGCGAAACAAGCGCCCAAGTGGACGCGTTTGGATCATCAGCAGTGCAACAACTGTCCGCTGAAGCGCGACCAGCACAGCCATTGCCCGGCTGCGGTCGACCTGCATCAGGTAATCGAAGACTTCCAGGGCCTGCCCGCCATCCGCAAGGCGCATGTGCGCGTTCGCACGCCGGAGCGGGAATACAATAAACTGGTGGGATTGGAGGAGGGCCTGCGAGCGTTACTTGGCGTCATCATGGCCACCAGCGCCTGCCCGGTGCTCGGCCGGCTCAAACCGATGGCCCATCAGCACTTGCCGTTCGCCAGCAACCAGGAGTTCGTGTTGCGTGCTGTATCACTGTATCTGGCGCAACAGTATTTCAATCTGCGCGAGGGGCGGCATGCCGACTGGGAGCTGCGCGGACTGGTGCGCTCATTTCAGCAGTTGCAGCTGGTCAACCAGGCGTTCTGGCAGCGTATCCATGACACCTGCCATGGTGACTCCAATCTCAAGGCCTTTCTGACCTTTTTTTCAATGGCATCGAGCCTGACCTATTCACTGGAAACCCAGCTGCAAAAGATCCGACCATTGGTGATGAGCGCCAATGAGAACGTCGAAACGGCCTGAATCGACTCTCGGTTCAGGCCGTTTCGAGGGCTCACTCGGGTTTTTTCAGGCGCACGGCAAGCACATCGCAGGGTGCACCATGAAGGATGTCATTGGAGGTTGAGCCGAGCAGCAAAGCCAGGCCATGGCGGCCATGGCTGCCCACCACTACCAGATCGCACCCTTGCTCCTTGGCTAGCCGGTGCACCTCCTGGCGGGGCTGGCCGTAAGCCAGGTGGCGTTGGTCAGCGGTAAGGCCAGGGTAGCGGTCAGCGAATACGGCCAGGCGCTCGCGGGCCTGATCGAACTGCTGCTGTTGCAGCATTGAAAGATCCATCGGCACATCCCCGCCGAAAGCCATGGCCATGGGCTCGATGACATGGACCAACGCCAGTTTTGCGCCGCTGGCTGTCGCCAGCGCCTGGGCGCGCGCTACCACCGGGTGACAGTCGTCGTTCAGGTCGGTGGCGACCAGAATATGCTGGTAGATCATGGTGAATCTCCTGAAGTGTCGGTTGCTACAAGTATGGCTTCTAGGCACGCGGTGTGGGCTGCGACGCGTTTTTTTTCAGGGTTTATACGGCGTTAGATGCGTAATGGCCAGCGTGCATCGCATCAGGTAGCTAGCCGTGCCGCGGTTCACCACTGTTATCATGTCAGCCGTTAATGCCGGTGCTTCCTCCGGTCTGTACAGAGATCGTTATGTTCCTACTCGCCAATGAATATCTGCTCGCCTGGTCTGCCTACGGAGTCGCCGCGCTGGGCTGTCTGCTGGTCTGGATGCGCATTACGCGCCCTATGTGGCGATGGTTGCGCGAACCGTTGCGGCTGATTGTTGCAGTGCTGCTGCTGACGCCGACCATCGTCGACCCCGCCAAGGAGCTGTTCGCCCCGGCGGTCGCCATCACCATGCTGGATCTGCTTTTCAAAGTTGGCAGCAATGCCTGGCGTGCCGTGGCTGACCTCGCGCTCTATGGACTGGTCGCATTCGCGATCTACTCAATATTTGCGGTCATACGCTGGCTGTTCGAACGCCGAGTGAAGCAGCAGGGGAGCCAATCGCGCCATGAGGACCCTCGTACCCTGCGCGAGCGACTGGAAGACGATGACGAGGACCTCCGCCCAACGAACCGCTATCAGGCGCGTACCGAACCCAGACTCTGACTCTACCTTTCTCGCCCCAGGCGCAGCAGGAACTACCGGGAGATAGCGCATGTGTGAACTGCTCGGCATGAGCGCCAATGTACCGACCGACATTCACTTCAGTTTTACCGGACTGATGCAGCGCGGTGGCCGTACTGGGCCACACAAGGACGGTTGGGGCATCGCGTTTTATGAAAGTCGCGGTTTGCGGCTGTTTCAGGATCCGGTGGCGAGCTGCGAGTCGGAAGTAGCGAAGATGGTCCAGCACTATCTGATCAAAAGTCATGTGGTGATCGGCCATATCCGTCACGCCAATGTGGGCAAGGTCGCGCTGGTCAATACGCATCCTTTCGTGCGTGAGCTATGGGGGCAGCACTGGTGTTTCGCCCACAACGGGCAGCTAGCAGATTTCAGCCCAGCACGTGGCTTCTATCAGCCGGTAGGGGATACCGACAGCGAAGCGGCATTTTGCGACCTGCTCAATCAGATACGCGGCGACTTCCCCGAGCGGGTTGCTGCCGAGGACTTGATCCCTCATCTGCTCGATGCCTGCGCCGGTTACCGGACCAAGGGCGTGTTCAACTGTCTGCTCAGCAATGGCGAATGGCTGTTCAGCTTCTGCTCAACCAAGCTGGCGCAGATCACCCGTCGCGCGCCGTTTGGCCCGGCTCAGCTGAAAGATGCCGAATTGACGGTGGATTTCAACGCCGAGACAACGCCCAACGACGTCGTGACCGTGCTGGCGACCGAGCCGTTGACCGACAATGAACAGTGGGACGTCCATCAATCGGGCGAATGGACGCTTTGGCGGTTGGGCGAGTGCGTCGCACGCGGACAGGTGCAGTGATGCTGCGAAGCTATTTGCGGCTTACATTGTTCGCCCTCGGGTTGCTCGTCGGCGTTCAGGTACCGGGCTTCATTGAGGCCTACGCTAATCAGGTCGAGGCGCGTCGCCTCGAGGCCCAACAAGGCCTGGCAGGGTTCCAGGACACCGCCGGGAAATTTTTCGAAGGTGACCTCAACGCACTGGTCGAGCATTACCGCGCCAGCGAAGATCCGGTGATCCAGAGCGATGCCAGCAGTGTCTCGGCGTTGGTCGAGCGTGCACGTTTGCTCGACCGCGAATGGCGGATCATGCAGGGGCCTTGGTATGCGCAGGCCTGGCACGTTTTGATAGCCGCAGACCGGGCGATCAGGCGGCAAGTCTGGAGTGGCTATCGGTTCCGGGTGTTATTGGCACCTGAGGCGATCGCGTGGGGTCTGAGCTGTGCGCTATTGCTCGCCTGGATCGTAGAAAGTCTCTTCGTACTGCTTCGCCAGGCGCTGTTTCCACAACGTAATCGACGCCGGCGTCGTACGGCTAACCCGCTTCCATCGAAGCGATAGTATTGGTCGCCTGAGTTCGCTCGACACGCCTGCTTACGCGGTACGCCCACTCCCCTAAACCGAGCTGAGCGGCAGGCAGGCACAGCGTCAGAGGTATGATCCACAGCAGGTCGGTATCTCTCACAATCAGCTTCACGTTTTGAAGGGTCGTGGGCATTTCGGCAACCTGCAGCAGGATTCCGATAACCCCGAGCCATATCAGCGCGACTTGAGCGAGCTGCCAGCCGCCGAAAATCCCATTGGCAATTCGCAGCCACGGGCGGTGCGCTGGCACCAGCAGGGCGCGTAACCATTACGCCAGCACGGTCATCGATAACGACATTTTCCACAGGGCAGGAAGAATCCCTCCGTTGCCTAGCAAGAATGCATGCGATGGGGCTGCTGCCCAACTGTTGTGGCCAGACTGCAGTACCGCTATAACCAAACGGAGATCGCTAACTGCGGTGAGCGCCGTAAATCCGGTTACTGCGGCAATCGCCCAACGCTGTTTCATTTACTTGCATCCTTGCAACGGTTAACCGGAAACGGCCTATTTCGACAGGAACTTCATCCCTTCTTCCAGCCCGCTCAAGGTCAGCGGATACATGCGGTCTTCAACTAAGTCGCGGACGATTCCGGTTGATGAGGTATAGCCCCAGGTGTCTTTCGGATAAGGATTGATCCAGATGAGCTTCTTGTATTTCTCCATGAAGCGCTGCATCCAAACGTAGCCAGCTTCCTCGTTCCAGTGTTCGACACTGCCTCCGGCCTGAGTGATCTCGTAAGGTGCCATGGCCGCGTCACCGACGAACACCACCTTATAGTCCGCGCCATACTTGTGCAGCAGATCGAGGGTCGAGGTGCGTTCTGAGGTGCGGCGGAAGTTGTTTTTCCAGACTGACTCGTAGATGAAGTTGTGAAAGTAGAAGTACTCGAGATGCTTGAACTCGGTCTTACAGGCCGAAAATAGCTCCTCGCAGACTTTCACGTGGGCATCCATCGAACCGCCAATGTCGAACAGTATCAGCAGCTTTACGGCATTGCGGCGCTCAGGTCGCATCTGAATGTTCAGTAGGCCGCCGTCCTTCGCGGTGTGGTCGATGGTGCCGTCCAGGTCCAGTTCGTCCTGCGCACCTTGGCGGGCGAATTTGCGCAAACGGCGCAGGGCGACCTTGATGTTGCGCGTTCCCAGCTCGACCTGATCGTCGAGGTTTTTGTACTCGCGCTGATCCCAGACCTTGACCGCCTTGCCCTGGCGCTTGCCCGCATCGCCAATGCGGATGCCCTCGGGGTTGTAACCGCCGGAGCCGAAGGGGCTGGTGCCGCCCGTGCCGATCCACTTGTTGCCGCCGGCATGTTTGCCTTTCTGCTCCTCGAGACGCTTCTTGAACTCCTCGATCAGCTTATCCAAACCGCCTAGCGACTCGATCTTGGCCCGCTCTTCCTCGCTCAGCGAGCGCTCGAACTCTTTGCGCAGCCACTCTTCCGGAATCAACGCTTCGATGTGTTGATCGAGATTTTCCAGACCTTTGAAGTAGGCGCCGAAGGCGCGATCGAACTTGTCAAAGTGTCGCTCGTCCTTCACCAGAATGGCACGTGACAGATAGTAGAACTCGTCCATGTCGGCGAACACGACGTTGTGTTTCAGCGCATTGATCAGATCGAGCAGCTCGCGCACCGATACCGGAACCTTCGCAGCGCGCATCTCATTGAACAAGCCAAGCAACATGGCAGAACCTCGAACTGCCGGTCGTGGCGGCAGCTTTTCATGATTGATTCAGAGATCTTCGTCGTGAGTCGGCAGGCCGTCTCGGATCTCATACCAGTCCGCCTTGGAGCGCACGAAAATGTGCGCCTGCGGCGGGGCGGGCAATGGCGAGTCGAGCGTGCCGGCTGCGACGCCGAGCTCATGCTCGCGGTTATCGACGAATTGCAGGTTGGAGCCGCAGCGAATGCAGAACGTCCGCGTCACATGGTCGGACGAGTGATAAACGCCCAGCTGATCCTTGCCGGAGAGAAGGTGAAACGCATCCAGCGGCACGCTCGCGTAAGTGGCGAAAGCCGCACCGTGGGCTTTGCGACAAATCTTGCAGTGACAATGGGTCAGCTCGTTGATCGGGGCATCGATGCGATAACGAACGACGCCACAGAGGCAACTACCGGTATGCGTTTGCATGGATCTTCCTCCAGTAAGTGAGGCGTCCGGCTCGTGTGAGCACCGTCAGTCAACGGCTGGCGCGACGACTCATGAATGCCAGCCGTTCAAGCAGCTGCACGTCCTGCTCGTTTTTCACCAGGGCGCCAGCCAGCGGCGGGATGGCCTTGGTCGGATCGCGCTCGCGAAGGACCGCCTCGCCAATGTTGTCGGCCATCAGCAGCTTCAGCCAGTCGACCAGTTCGCTGGTGGACGGCTTCTTCTTCAAGCCTGGCACCTTACGTACATCAAAGAACACATCGAGCGCTTCGGCCACCAAGTCCTTTTTGATATTCGGGTAGTGCACATCGACGATCCGCTGCAGCGTGTCACGATCGGGAAAAGCGATGTAGTGGAAGAAGCAGCGGCGCAGGAAGGCGTCGGGCAGTTCCTTCTCGTTGTTCGAGGTAATGATGATGATGGGCCGCTGCTTGGCCTTGATGGTTTCGTTGGTCTCGTAAACGTAGAACTCCATCTTGTCGAGTTCCTGCAGCAGGTCGTTAGGGAACTCGATGTCGGCCTTGTCGATCTCGTCGATCAGCAGGATAACGCGCTGCTCTGACTCGAATGCCTCCCACAGCTTGCCCTTCTTGATGTAGTTGCGTACATCGTGAACGCGGTCGGAGTCCAGCTGCGAGTCACGCAGACGGCTCACCGCGTCGTATTCGTACAAGCCCTGATGCGCCTTGGTGGTGGATTTGATGTGCCAGGTGATCAACTGCGCGCCAAATGACTCGGCTAGTTGCTCGGCCAGCATGGTTTTCCCGGTGCCCGGCTCGCCCTTCACCAGAAGCGGACGCTCCAGTGTGATGGCGGCGTTCACCGCAAGCTTCAGGTCGTCGGTGGCGACGTAGGACTGGGTGCCTTCGAACTTCATCGGAGTTTCCTTGCATCGGGCCTGGCACGCAGGCGCTTACTGTTTAGTTAGACGGCCGACTATAAGTGATGGACGCGCGACTGTGAACGTAAGGGGATCATTCAGTCACTGAATGTGCAGCCGTTCCATAGGTGTTCGCGCTTATCCCTCATCGTCGCCAAGCGAGCGCTCGAAACGAGCTGAGAAGGCCTCGACAAAGGCGTTGCGGAGAATCGCAACGAAGGCCTGGAAAGGGCTGACACCGGCATTTTTAGTACTTCCATTCAGCTCAACGCGCGTAGCAAATTGCTCCTTGCGCTGGTTCTGCAGCACTTCCTCACCGGCGCCGACAACCGCTTCCCAGATGCCACGGAAGAATCCCTTGTCTTCGTTTTTAACGTCTTGCTTGAAATTGAACACCTCGACATTTCTCAGCAGCGGCTTGATATAACCGTCCAGCTGAGCGTCCTTGGCCTCGGCTTCTATTACCAGATCGCCGGTGCCGCTAGCGAAGTCAAAGCTTCCATAGGCGTTGCTGAAATCATTCAGTTTGGTCAGTTCGACGCCTGTCACACGCAAACTGAACTGGAAGTCTTCCCAGTCCGTATAGGGATCGAACTTTGCGCTGGCTTCCATCGGGGCCTGGTTGAAGAATTGAGCAGTGCCTTCGAAGCGTGCGACGCGGCCCTGCTGCTGGTTGGCAGTATTGGTTAGGTTGAAGAGGCTGGCATTGATGGCACTGGCATAGACGTGAACGGGCGGGTCTGCCTGAAAGTTGCGAAACGAGACCTGCCCGTTCTTAACCTTCAGTTCATTAAGCGTGAACGGCATCAGCTCATTGAGGCGATCACGCCAATCGACCCCGTCGCCCGTTTGCGAGCTTTCCTTTTCCTCACCGTCGACGAAGTTCAGGTGCGGCTGTTCAAGAATGATTTCTCCGACCAGCGCTTTATCCCTCCAGAGCGCCCTCCAGCTAAGGCCGATATCGATGGCGTCGGTGGTGAACAAGGGCGCCTGGACCTGTTCGTTCTTTTTCTCTATCACCAGATTGTTCAGGCGGTATGAACCGCGCCACCAGGTCAGATCGACGTCTTCGATGTGGCCGCGATAGTCGCCCATGTCGGCGAGCTTGCCGTTCAGGTAGTTGAGGACGACGTGGGGCAGCGTTAGATGGACAGCCAGCAACAGCAGTGCAAGCGACAACAAGGTCCATAGTAGGGAGCGGTAACGTGTCTTCATCGGAGGCCTGGTTGGGTGGAAGCATGGGCGGCTCTGCTTCTGGATTGACCGTGCCCAAAGACCCTGAGTTCGGCTGGACGACTCCGTTGACTGCGCTTAGGCTCATCAGTCTGGTTTTTTTATCGCAGGGACACCGTCATGAGCCGCATCTTCGCTGACAACGCGCAAACCATCGGCAACACGCCACTGGTAATGATCAACCGGCTGGGGCCCAAGGGCGTCAGCATCATGGCCAAGATCGAAGGTCGTAATCCCGCCTATTCAGTCAAGTGCCGTATCGGCGCCGCAATGATCTGGGACGCCGAAGATAGCGGGCAATTGAAACCGGGCATGACGCTGGTCGAGCCGACCTCGGGCAATACGGGTATTGGCCTGGCTTTCGTCGCAGCGGCGCGGGGCTACAAGCTGATGTTGACCATGCCTGCGTCGATGAGCCTGGAGCGGCGCAAGGTATTGAAAGCGCTCGGCGCTGAGCTGGTTCTCACCGAGCCCGCAAAAGGTATGAAGGGGGCCATCGAGAAGGCTGCTGAGATTGCTGCTTCAGCGCCAGATACTTATTTCATGCCGCAACAGTTCGAGAACCCGTCGAACCCCGCCATTCACGAAAAAACCACCGGGCCTGAAATCTGGAACGACACTGAAGGCAACATCGACGTGCTGGTGGCTGGTGTGGGAACGGGCGGGACCATCACGGGCGTATCGCGCTATATCAAGAACACCAAGGGCAAGCAGATTCTGAGCGTCGCGGTGGAGCCGGTCAGCTCGCCTGTGATCAGTCAGACGCTGGCGGGTGAAGAAGTCAAACCCAGTCCGCACAAGATTCAGGGCATCGGCGCGGGCTTCGTGCCGAAGAATCTGGACTTGTCGATCGTCGATCAGGTCGAGCGTGTCGATGATGATGAGGCGAAAGCGATGGCGCTGCGCCTGATGCGTGAGGAAGGCATCCTGTGCGGTATTTCCTGCGGTGCGGCGATGGCTGCGGCGGTGCGCCTGGCCGAGAAGCCGGAAATGCAGGGCAAGAATATCGTGGTGATCCTGCCTGACTCGGGTGAGCGCTACCTGTCGTCCATGTTGTTCTCCGACATGTTCGGCGAGCAGGAGCTGCAGCAATAATCGATGCTGTGCGGGGCTGTATGCAGTCCCGCCGCAGTCGATGTGATAAACGATAAACGAGTGCCGGTTTCGCCTAGCCGCGGCGGGTCCTTGGCACCGCCTAGGCGCACAGCGCAGGTGCAAGCACCGGCGCGATGATGCGCAGGGGGAGAAAGTTGGCGCTATAGCCAGTGCAAGGCTGAGGAGGCGCAGCCTGTCGAAAAGTCTTAGTAGCGCTCCGGCGGGCAGTCGTCAGTGTTGGTGAGGAGTGCCTGGCACTCGGCTCGCGCTTTCAAACACCCGTTGAGCTGACTGGCTTTCATTGAACGGGGTCCGTGGATAAGCTCGACGTTTTCATGCAGCGAGAAAATGATATGGCGCAGCATTCGCCGGACCTCGAGATCGCCCGACAGATCCTTCTGGGGTTCGATGATTACCGCGAACATTTCAGGCTGATCACCGAGGGCGCCAGGGCGCGCTTCGAGCAAGCCCAGTGGCAGGATGCGCAGCGTGCATCGGCAGCCCGCATCAACCTGTACGAAGAAAAGGTCAGCGAAACCGCGGCGGCTTTGCGCTCGGCTGTTGATCCGCAGGTTCTGCTCGACGTGAACCGTTGGCCGCGGATCAAGGGCGAGTACATCGGTCTGATCAATCCGCGCTTTGACGATGAACTTTCGGAAACTTGGTACAACTCAATCTTCTGTACCTTGTTCAGCCATGACTGCATCAATGACAGCACCATGTTCATCCACACCACGCGGCCAGCTAATCGCGCCCAGCGGATGGCTCAGACGCGGCGCTACCAACCCAGCGGCGACCTGCATGGCGTGCTCGAGCAAATCCTCAGCGATTTCGCATTCGATGTACCGTATGGCGATCGGGAGGGGGATCTGCAGCGACTCGAGGCGCAGCTGCAGGTGTCCCTGCCGGATTGGGTTTGCAAGGATCCGGAGCTTGTCGTCGAGCTGTTCACCTCGGTGCTGTATCGCAACAAGGGCGCCTATCTGGTCGGGCGCATCTTTACTTGCGACGAGCAATGGCCGCTGGTTATCCCGCTGCTGCACCGGGAAGGCGACGGATTGGTCGCCGATACCCTGATTACGGATGAAGCGGAAGTGTCGATCATTTTCTCGTTCACCCGTTCGTACTTCATGGTTGAAGTCCCGATCCCGGCGGAGTTCATCGGCTTCCTCAAGCGGATCATGCCAGGCAAGCACATCGCCGAGCTCTACACCTCGATAGGCTTCTACAAGCACGGCAAGTCTGAGTTCTACCGCGCGTTGATCAACCATCTGGCGACCACGGACGACCGCTTCATCATGGCGCCGGGCGTACGAGGGATGGTCATGAGCGTGTTCACGTTGCCGGGCTTCAACACCGTGTTCAAGATCATCAAGGATCGTTTTTCCCATACCAAGAACGTCAACCGCGCGACGGTCGTAGAGAAGTACCGGTTAGTCAAAAGCGTCGACCGGGTAGGGCGCATGGCCGATACGCAGGAATTCGCCGACTTTCGCTTTCCCAAGGACAAATTCGAGCCGGAGTGCCTGGCTGAATTGCTGGAAGTTGCGCCCTCTACGGTCGAGGTCCAGGGCGATACGGTTCTGGTGCGGCACTGCTGGACCGAGCGGCGGATGACGCCATTGAACCTGTACGTGGAAAGCGCCAGCGAGCAGCAGGTCCATGAGGCGCTGGAAGATTACGGGTTGGCCATCAAGCAACTGGCTGCCGCCAACATCTTCCCTGGGGACATGTTGTTGAAGAACTTTGGAGTGACCCGCCATGGCCGCGTTGTGTTCTACGATTACGACGAGATCTGCTTTCTCACCGAAGTTAATTTCCGCTACATCCCCGAGCCCCGATACCCTGAGGACGAAATGGCCTCCGAGCCCTGGTATTCCGTTGGGCCCAACGATGTATTCCCCGAGGAATTTCCTCGTTTCCTGTTTGCAGATATCCAGCAGCGCCGGCTCTTCGCCAAGCTGCACGGAGAGCTCTACGACGCCAATTACTGGAAGGGCTTGCAGCAGGCGATTAGCGCCGGCAAGGTGATCGATGTCTTTCCATATCGTCGCAAGGAGCAGACTGCCCGCTAGTCGCGCGAAGCGAACACTTCTAGCAGGTATGGGTCGCTATCTATAAGTCTGGACGAACGGCGCGGCTACTGCACACTCTGCAACACCTGCCCACGGGCGATGTTGCGATTGTTGGGTTATGCTGATCTCGAAGTCCCACGGCTCCACCAAGACCCGTATCAAGCAGGAGGGGTTAGACCATGAAAGCATGGCTCAATAGTGTGTGCTGGAACCTGGCAGTGGCGCTTGGGTTTATCGAACCGCCTCGTTTGCAGCCTATCCCGGTACGTGCGCAACGAGACAGGGTAGCGGCGACACGTCGCTAGCTCCGGCGAGCCGGGCGCGGTTGTTAGCGCCCGGGCATTGCAGGACCGCCTTTCTCGACCGCGCGCTGATAGGCGGGCCGTTCTCGTATCCGCTGCAAAAATGCAGTCAAGTTCGGGCGACTGGAGTCCAGGCCTGCCCGAGATTGGGCGGCATCCAAGGGGAAGCTCATCTGAATATCCGCCAAGCTGAAGTTCTCCCCTGCGAACCACTCGGTTTTGGATAGCTCGTTCTCCATATAGTCCAGATGCAATTTTAGCTGCGGGCCGATGAACGCCTGGTTAGCGCCTTTGGCAATCGCCCGCGCTACGGGCCGGATGAAGAATGGCATTGGCCCATTGGCGACACGATCAAAGACTAGCCGCAGCAGCAATGGCGGCATCGCTGACCCTTCCGCGTAGTGCATCCAGTACCGATAGCGGAAATATTCCGGCGTTCCGGCAGCCGGCGCCAGCCGACCTTCGCCGTAGCGCTCCACCAGATATTCCAGAATGGCTGCGGACTCCGCGAGCGTCAGGTCGCCGTCGGTAATGACTGGGGATTTGCCCAGCGGGTGCACTTGTTTCAGTTCGGGCGGCGCCAGCATAGTCTGCGGGTCCCGGGTGTAGCGCTTGATTTCGTAGGGTAGCTGCAACTCCTCCAGTAGCCACAGCACACGTTGCGAGCGGGAGTGTTCCAAATGGTGGAGCGTGATCATTGGCGCTTGCCTTCTTGGTCTCGGTGGGTGAGACCAGCATAGCCTGCCGTTGCGCGCGATATGGCAAACTTCGCCAATCACAGGAGAAGTCATGTCCCGTCCGCAATGTCCCCGTTGTCAGCGTCCGTCCAGTCACTGCCTGTGTTCGCTGATCCCCTCACTCGACAGCTCCACGCAGGTGCTGATCCTGCAACACCCCAGTGAAACCGCACATGCGCTCAATACGGCTCGATTGGCGGCCTTGGGGTTGCGCAATGCGCAGTTGCGGGTAGGGGAAGTTGTGACGCTTCCGGTCGATGAGCGTGACAACTGTCTCTTGTTCCCTGGGGTCGATGCCACTCCGCTGGAAAGTTGGGCGAGCGGCGAGCGACCGTTGCGATTGATCGTTCCGGACGGCACCTGGCGGAAGGCGCGCAGGCTGTTGCATCTCAATCCAGAGCTGGCGGCGTTGCCTCGCGTCTCGCTGCCAGCGGGGCTCGTCTCGCGCTATCGGCTACGAAAAGCACCAGTGCCTGGTGCGCTTTCAACGATCGAGGCGATCGTCACAGCGCTGAACATGCTTGAGGGCGGGGGACGGTTTGATCAGTTGCTTCGGCCATTTGAAGCCTTGATCGAGGCTCAGATAGCCGCAATGGGTGTTGAAACCTACCAGCGCAACCATGGCCATGATGGCTGAGAGCAAATCAGCGGGCCGCGAGGGTTTTCATGCGAAGGATATAGATGCTGACCAGTGTCGCGCTGGTCAGCATGCCGATTCGCGCCCAGAACATCGGAACCAGCCAGCAGGAAACACCAATGCTTAGCCACATGGTCGCGATGGCGTAGACCTTGCCCTTCAGGGGGATGCCGTTGCCTTCCAGGTAATCGCGGAACCAGGGGCCGAGCCGCGGATGTGTCACAAGCCAGTCATAGAAGCGACGAGAACTACGAACGAAGCAAGCGGCAGCGAGAAGAAGAAAGGGAGTTGTAGGCAGGACCGGCAGAAAGATCCCGATGATGCCGAGCGTGACGCTAAGCCAACCGATCACCAGTAGCACGTAACGCGCTACTGGGGTGCGATACGTCGGAATATCGCGGTGAGCCAAGTGGGCTGTCCGACGTCAGTGCTTGCGCGGTTTAAGAAGCGCGGGCTTCTCTTCAGGTGCATGGCAGATCAGATACAGCGCCGTCAGGATCTCTGGTATCTGCTCGACCATCTCGGCTACCAGGTCCTTGTCTGTGGCGATATCGCTGAACTCGGGTTGCTCGTCGAACAGCCCTGAGCCGACCATGATCGGTAGAAGCAACTCGCTGACTTCCTCTTCGGAATCTTCAAACCACACCGACTCGCGCATGAAGACGCCTTCCATGAAGCCGATGCACCAGCCGCGCAGATCGGATTCGTCAGGTTCGTCGCCCATGTCGAGCTCGCAGGGAAGGTCCATGTCTTCATCACTGGCCAGCTGCCGCGCGATGTGTGCCTTGAGCTGGATCAGCGTCGCCTCGATGGCTTCGCGCTCGGTGTCGTCCGCGTATTTTGGCGGTTCGGCAAATAGCGCATCAATCCACTCGCGCTCGGACACTTGCTCGGAACAGATGCACAGGGCAGTCAGATAGCCATGGGCGGCGATGTAATCGAGCGCTTCTTCATGCAGATCATCTGCATCCAGAAACACTTGCAGGCGGGCGAGTTGCTCGGCGAAGGACATCGATGGCTACCTTGGAGAGAAAACAGCGCTGATTCTAGACGAGCTGCAGGCCTCCGGCTACCGCACGCTTTGGCGCTGCGGTGGCGGAGGTCGTTTCAAGCCTCTATTGCTTCGACTGATTGAAAAAAACGTGCGGAGTTCCGCTGTGCAAAGCATGGGCATCCGACTATCGCGCCGGGGCAGTGTTCGGCCTGAACCGGGCGGCTGTGTCGCGTATACTCGCGCGTCTTGTTTCGGAGACCGGCATGCTCGATCAGGCACAGCGCATTCTCAAAGATGTATTCGGCTACGACGCGTTTCGTGGCAACCAGGGTGCGATAATCCAGCGCGTGGCCGACGGCGGCGATGCGTTGGTGCTGATGCCGACAGGCGGCGGCAAGTCGCTTTGTTATCAGGTGCCGGCGTTGCTTCGCGATGGCCTGGCCGTGGTGGTGTCGCCGCTGATTGCGTTGATGGACGATCAGGTGGCTACGCTTGACGAGCTGGGTGTTGCAGCGGCGGCTCTCAACTCAACCCTGACGGCTGAACAGCAGCGCGATATCGCTGACCGGTTGCGCCGAAACGAAATCAAGATGCTCTATCTGGCGCCGGAGCGGCTCGTTCAGCCTCGCATGCTGGCGTTCCTGCAGCGCTTGCAGATCGGCCTGTTCGCCATTGACGAGGCACACTGCGTGTCACAGTGGGGGCACGATTTTCGACCCGAGTACCTGCAGCTCGGTCAGCTGGCTGAGTTTTTCCCCAATGTCCCACGCCTTGCGCTGACGGCCACGGCTGACAAGCGCACGCGGGAGGAAATCGTCGAGCGCTTGCATTTGGGAAACGCCGAGCGATTCCTGTCGAGTTTCGATCGGCCAAACATCTTCTATCGCATCGTGCCAAAGGAGCAGCCGCGCAAGCAGCTGATGGCATTCCTGGCTGAGCGGCGCGGTGATGCCGGCATCATCTATTGCATGTCGCGCAAGAAGGTCGATGACATTGCCGCCTTCCTCACCGAGCAGGGCTTTCCGGCATTGCCTTACCATGCCGGCTTGCCAAACGATTTACGGGCCTTTCACCAGAAGCGCTTTCTCAATGAGGAAGGCCTGATCATGGTGGCAACCATTGCGTTCGGCATGGGCATCGACAAGCCCAACGTGCGTTTCGTTGCGCACCTGGACCTGCCGAAGTCGCTGGAAGCCTACTATCAGGAAACCGGCCGCGCAGGTCGTGATGGTCTGCCTGCCGATGCCTGGATGGCGTACGGGCTGCAAGACGTGATTTTCCTCAAGCAGATGCTCAACAACTCCGACGGTGACGAGCGGCATAAGCGTATCGAGCAACACAAGCTCGACGCGATGCTCTCGCTGTGTGAAGAAACTCGCTGTCGTCGCCAGGTATTACTGGCCTATTTCGATGAGCAGATGCCGGAGCCTTGCGGCCATTGCGACAATTGTGTCGACGGCGTGCAGACCTGGGATGCCACCGAGCCCGCACGACAAGCCTTGTCGGCGATCTACCGCAGCGGCCAGCGCTACGGTGTGGGCCATCTGGTCGACGTCCTCCTCGGACGGGACAACGAGAAAATCCGCAGTCTCGGCCATCAGCATCTGTCGGTTTTCGGCGTAGGCAAGGCGCTTTCCGAAGGGGAGTGGCGGTCGCTGTTTCGCCAGCTGGTCGCCCGTGGGTTGGCTGACGTCGATCTCGAAGGTTTTGGTGGCCTTCGACTCAGCGACAATTGCCGTAGCTTGCTCAGGGGAGAGGTTACCCTGGAGTTGCGTCGAGAGCTGACGACCAAGGCGCCAAAGTCGGCTGCCAGCGCGGCGAGTCAGTTGGTGCGCAGCGAGGAACGCGAGACCTGGGAAGCGTTGCGGGCATTGCGGCGCAAGCTGGCCGAGGAGCATGGCGTGCCGCCTTACGTCATCTTCCCGGATGCGACCCTGCTTGAGATGCTGCGCAGCCAGCCCGGCACGCTCAGCGATATGGCGCGTATCAGCGGCGTGGGTGCACGCAAACTGGAGCGCTATGGCGAAGCGTTTCTCGAAGCCCTGCAGGGTACGGCGCCGGTGACCAAGTCGCCCGCGGATGTCCGTCATGAGCTGATCACGCTGGCACGTGCCGGAATGACGCCGGCTCAGATCGCGCGGCAACTCGACTGCAGCGAAAAAAACGTCTACGCCATGCTTGCAGAAGCCATAGGCCAACAGCAGCTGAGCCTCGAGCAGGCGCTGGACCTGCCAGAGGATCTGCTCGGTGAGATTCAGGAGGCGTTCCTCGACGGCGAAGGAGAATTGCCTCCGGTTGCGGCAGTCGCCGAGCAGTTCGCCGGTCGCGTCCCGGAAGCGGTGCTGTTCTGCGTGCGTGCCTCGTTGCAAGCAGAGTTCGAGCTCTAGCGCCCGACGGGTGCAGTGCGGCGTATTGCCGCTGCGCTTGTTTGGCGTGTGGGCTAGCGCGGGGCGCCGCAACACTGGGTTACGTACCCGAGTCGATGGTAGCCTTGCCAGTCTTCCGGTGCTGTGGTTAGCTCACTAATAATTAGTATTTCCGGAAAGACCGCTCCATGTATCCCGACCAACACCGCTTCGCCATGCAGTTGGCTCAACTTTCGCGTGGCTGGCGCGCCGAGCTGGACCGTCGTCTGGCAGATCTCGATCTTTCTCAGGCTCGATGGTTGGTGCTGCTGCATCTGGCCCGGTTCGATCACGACCCGACACAACGTGAGCTTGCGCAAAGCGTTGCGGTTGAGGGTCCGACATTGGCGCGGTTGCTGGACAGTCTCGAAGCCCAAGGGCTCGTCCACCGCCAGCCGGCGCCCGGTGATCGTCGCGCCAAACTGATCACGCTTGGTGCTCCGGCGCGTCCTCTTATTCAGAGAATCGAGGCAATTTCCACGCAGGTTCGCCAGGAGCTCTTCGATGGCATTGATGAAGAGGATCTGCGCAAATGCCAGCAAGTGCATGAACGCATCCTGGCTAACCTGGTGAAAGCCAAACGTTGATAGCGGCGCTGGCCAGATTGCCTCGTGCGTGAGGCTTGCAAGCAAAACGCGACGGTTTTAAAGCGAGTACTTGGGCGACCAATTCCAGGCACTGCCTCTCGCTGCCGTTTGTCTTTTGACGTTAGGCTATGGTTTGCAAATGATGGCACAATGCTTTCACGCGCAAGCCGACGAACTGCCTCTACTTTCTGCTGCATCAGTCGATAACCGCGTCACAGTTCAGTAATCGAACCGTGGACCGGCGACGAAGCACGCCGAGCGCCACCAGTGGAGGTTTCATGGCACTCGGTCGTCGAGTCTTGTTCACAGTGGCCTCTGGCTCACTGATTTATTCGGGGATGGTTTCCGCCCTGGGTATGGGCGACATCACGCTCAATTCGGCACTGAATCAGCCGCTGAGCGCCGAGATCGACCTGCTGGACGTAGGTGATCTGGGCGCTGATGACATTCGTGTCGTATTGGCTTCCAGCGCTGACTTTGCGCGGGTTGGTGTCGAGCGTCCGGCGTTTCTGCAGGATCTGCGTTTCACGCCAGTGATCGACGGTAATCGCAGTCGCATCCGCGTTGCGTCCAACAAGCCCGTCCGCGAGCCATATCTGAATTTTCTGGTGGAGATCACTCGAGCAAAAAGCCGGATGCTCCGTGAGTACACGGTTCTGCTCGACCCGATGCCGAGCTCGCCCGAGACCTCGACCAGCTTAGTCGTGAATAATCCGCAAGCCGTAGCTTCGCCGGCGCCCGTCGAGCCATCGCGTTTCGTGCCGTCTGCAGAGTTGCCGCAAGCGTCTCAGGGCCAGCGTCACAGGGTGGCGAGCGGCGAGAGCCTGTGGACCATCGCCGGTGCCTACACAGATGGCTCACAGACATCACAGGCGCAGTTGATGCGCGACATTCTGGCGCTGAACCCTGATGCGTTCGCCGGTGGTGATGCGGCGCGTCTCAAGGCGGGCGCTGATCTGCTGCTGCCCGATGCAGCCATACAAACCACAGCAGAGCTCGTCGAGCCCGCTGCGCCAGCGCCAATGACGGAGACCATCGTGCCGAGCCCGCTGGCAGCTGATGCCGGGCCCACTGCGCCCGTGCCTGCCGATCCGGCACTTGTCGATGATCAGGTAGCGATGTTGCGCCGGCAGTTGTTCGAAGAACTGGCCGCGAGCCGTGAGGAGAATCAGCAGCTCAAGCAAATGCTCATCGACATGCGACTGCAGCTCGAAGCCGTTACTGCTCAACTGGCCGAGCAAAGAGCTCCGCAAACCAACGCTTCGCTAGCTGGCCAACCGTCGGCGCCAGCGGTCATGCCGCAGAGCCAGCCGATCAAGCAGCCAGCCGCTGTTTCGACCCCAAGCGAGCCTGTTTCGTCATTCCGCTGGCAGGACTGGACGTTGCCGGGCGGGGGCGTGTTGATTTCCATGCTGCTGGGCGGCTTGTGGCTCAGTCGCCGTAAAAAACCTGAACCCAAATACCCGGATGCGGCGCCCCTGACTGCTGCCCAGTCGAAGCGCGTACCACCGGTGGCTGTCGCGGCTGCGACGGAAATGCCTCGCCAGCCCGCGCATGCTTCGGTCAGCGAGACCGACGTGCTCGAAGCGGCCAATATATACATCACCTATGGCCGCCGCGATGAAGCGATCGACGTGCTGGCACGTGGCATCGAGCGAGCGCCGGCACAACTCGATATTCGATTTCGCCATCTCGGACTTCTTGCTGAGGCCGGTGACGCCGAAGGCTACAGCGCCGCGGCTGAAGCTTATCTGCAGGCCGGCGGTTCGCATGCACAGCTCGATCAGCTGCTCGCATTGCATCCCGCGCTGGCTTCGGCAGTTGCTGTAGCCAAACCGGACTCTGAGGCTTTGCTGGATCCGGACATCACCTTTGTTTTGGACGAATCATTGGCAGCGGACTTTTTGGATGCTGCATCCGCTCCCGCCCTGCAAGGCTCAGCGGCAGAGGTCAGGCAGTCTTATCCCGCGCAACCATTGATCGATGGTTTCGATGAAGCGCTGACGCTTGGCGAGCTGACATCGTTGCTCGGCAATGTGGAGCCGGTCGAGTCGAAGCCTACGGCCGAGGAGCTGCGCCAGCTAGAGCCAAACCCTGAACATCTGGTTCGTCTTAACCAGGCCGTTGCGTATATCAAACAGGGTGATATGGAGAGTGCGTGCAGCATTCTCGAAACCCTTGCGACTGAGGGCGATGAAGCGCAGCGGCGGCAGGTCAACGAGTTGCTGGCAATGATCGGCTGATGGCGTTGAAGTATTGAACGGGCGCAGCAATCAGAAACTGCGTCCTAGATTTAGATACATGGCCCGCTCGGCCTCATTATTCAGACCGTAGCTGAAGTTCAGCGGGCCCAAAGGTGTTTCGTAGCCAACGAACACACTGCCGGCGTTGATGTAGCCGCTATCGAACGCATTGTCGTTGTTCCAGGCGCGCCCTCGCTCGAGCGATGCGCCCAGGTACAAAGGAAAGTCCAGCGGCAGGAACGAGCGCGGCGTCATTCGGCGGAAATAGATCATCCGCGCCAGGCTGATGTTCTGCCCGGACAGGGCGTCTTGCCGGAAGCCCGACAACTGCCGCGCCCCACCGAGCAGAAAGCTCGAGGTGACGATCTCGGCATCGTCCAGCGTGCGCCCGTAGCGGCCGCCAAATACCAATGTGTCCAGGCCGAAGCTGACGGCCTTGTCCAGGCGGAATTCCCACTGACGATAGCGCCCATCGGAGCCCAGGCTTGGATCGTACTGGCGAAGGGTGAGCCCAATATCTTCGCCCTCGCGAGGGAAGTCGACGTCGTCCACCGTGTCGAATGAATATTTCAGCTGGTAGTAACCTTCCTCGAACGAGAAGTCCGGCAGCTGCTGATCGCCGACTCGGACATCGGCCTCCCCCCAGGCCTGGCCTACACCGAAGCGGATTTCACCGTTATTGGCGATCTGCCGGCCCAGGTTCAGCCCGTAGCCATAACGTTGCAGGCGGTACTCGGCGATCGGGTCGTTATCCAGAATTGCTTCGACGTTTTGTGCTTCGGCAAACAGGTTGGGCGCCACGAACCAGCGTGAGCCGGCGTCCAGCGGCTGGTAGAACTCACTGAAAAACTCCTGATGATCGCCCAGTTGCAGGCGCGTCAGCCACTCGGCACCGAGTTGATTGATGCCGTTCTTACGGAAGCTTGCGCCAATGTTGAAGGCGCTGTCGCCACGGAAATCATCAGAGAGATTGATTCCAAGGCGCAGGTAATCGGTGCCGGAGCGCTTCTCTCGGGTCGTGATGACCAGCGTATTGCCAAGCTTGTCGTGGACCACTCGGTACTCGACCTGCTCGAAGTAATCGAGTCCGTACAGCGTGCCCATGTCCTTCTGCAGTCCCTGCAAGTCCAGGCGCTTACCGGTCTGCTGACGGATGTGTCGGCGTATCACCGCATCGCTGACCTTGGAATCGTTGTCGATGCGCACGGCGCTGATTAGCGGGTTGCGCGGCTCGGCCGAACGGGCAAGGGTCAGCGAAAGGTTGCCGCCGCTTTCGCTGCGCATGGTAGCCAGCCGCGCACCCAAGGCATCGGCGGCGCGATAACCGGCATCGATCAGCTGCTCGGCTCTCGCGAAATCGGTCGCCCCAAACCCTGCCAGCATCGGTTGCACCAGCAGGTCTTCTGGACGCAGGGTGGCCAACTGCGCTTCTGAGTTGCGTCGCGTCATCATGGTGGTCGATTGGTTGAGCACATCGACGACAGTCAGCAGCTGCTCGCGGGGCAGAAGCGGGGTGCCGATGTCCACTACGATCAGCCGGTCTACGCCCATGTCCCGCGCGACGTCCATGGGGATGTTGTCGACCATGCCGCCGTCGACCAGTAGCCGGCCGTCGAGTTCGACCGGGGCGAAAACTGCCGGGATCGACATGCTGGCGCGAATGGCTTGAGGGAGGTGGCCGCTGCGAAAGATCACCTTCTTGTCATTGGCGATATCCGTTGCGACTGCGCGAAACGGGATGGGTAGCCGGTCGAAGTCACGGGTGTCACTGGCGTGAACCAACAGGCGCTCAAGCAGCAGCGACAGGTTCTGCCCCTGAATAACGCCGAGCGGCAGGCCGAGGCTGCCATCGTCGCGAAAACTCAGCTTGCGTTTGACCAGGAAATCTCGGTCGTCCTGCTTGCGTCGGAAAGGGATGTCCTCGCGCGGAGGGTCGTCGGAGAGTACCTGTTGCCAGTCCAGTTCGAGCGCCAGCTTTTCCAGTTCGTCGACACTGTAGCCGGCGGCATACAGGCCACCGATCACGGCACCCATGCTGGTGCCAGCAATCGCATCGACCTGCACGCCTTGTTCTTCCAGCGCCTTCAGCACACCGATGTGCGCAAGGCCCCTCGCGGCTCCGCCGGAAAGGACCAGGCCTGTGCGTGGCTGGGTTTCGGCATAGCCTGCCAGGGGGACGAGCAGTATCAGCAGAAAGAGGAGACGAGACATGAAGGCACACCGGACAACTGACGTGAAAATGGCGGCTATTATAGGCGCCCCGTCAGCTACCCGAGCGCCTCGATATGGCCGCTACCAAGCCTGAAATTGTCATCACCTATTGCACCCAGTGCCAGTGGATGTTGCGCGCTACCTGGCTGGCTCAGGAACTGCTCTCAACCTTTTCGGATGACCTCGGCAAGGTGTCGCTGGTGCCTGCAACAGGCGGAACCTTTCACATCACCTGCGACGGAGTGCAGATCTGGGAGCGCAAGCTGGACGGCGGGTTTCCCGAAGCCAAGAGCTTGAAACAGCGGGTGCGGGACCAGATCGATCCAGAGCGAAATCTGGGGCATAACGACCGCCCCTGAGCCTGCCGTAGCGCTTGCAGCGACATCTACATTGTTTTAGCGCCGCTCTTGTACTTGTGCTGCTTTTGCCAAGGGCGTGGCGGCGTTGGTGACTACCGGTGTTTTCAATCGACTGGCGATGACCGAGGCGAGGATGATCAAGGCGCCGCCGACGAGCATCCTTACCGTGGGTTGTTCATTGAACAACCACCAGGCGATGGTGATGCCATAGACCGGTTCCAGCGCGAAGATCACCGCGGTGGTCCGGGCCTTCAATATCTTCAGGCTCGCCACGAACAGGCTGTGTGCGAGGCCCGTACAAAACACGCCGAGCAAGCCCAGCCACAGCCAGTCCATGGCTGGGACGGCCGGCAGGGACGACCACGTGAAGGGCAGAAGGCACAGGAGGATGGTGCCGTTCTGCCAGAGCGCGGCCTGGACTGGGTCTACGTCGCGGGTGACTGCCCGGTTGAGCAGGGAAAGCAAGGCGAACGTCAACCCGGAGACGATCCCATACAGCAGACCCAGCGTGCTCTGACTACCTAGATCGAACTGCGGGGTCACCAGCAGCAGACCGAAGCAGACCAGCGCGACCAAGCCGAACTCGACGGGGCGTGTACGCTCGCGAAACAGCATGCCCTCGAGCAGGATGGCAAACGCGGGAAAACTGGCGAAGCCCAGCGTAGCGATGCCGACTCCAGCCACCTTTACGGCCAGGAAAAAGGTCAGCCAGTGTCCACCGAGCAGCAGCCCGCCGAGCAGCAGTCCGAACCGCTGGCGTGCGGTTGGCTGCGTGCCTTTGTTGGGGAGCATCTGTGCGGCCAGTAGCAACGCCACGACAGCGAAGCCGGCTCGGCCGAGGGTGATGATCAAAGGCGTACTCGCCGCCAGCTTGCCGAATACACCGGACAACCCGAACATCAGTGCGCCGAGGTGAATCGCCAGCAGGGCGTTGCGATGGGTCATGGTCGGTGGTCCCGCGGAGCAGACGGACGGCGGAGTGGTGCGGATGAGCTGAAATGATCCATGAAGCCTCGCGATAGCATGCGTTTACGCATCTGCATCAGTGAAGATTCATGGTAGGCCGTGCGAGGCGAATGGTCTGTCGCGTCACGCTTGCGGTTTGTCGAGCGCCTCGCGTCGGACCTCACGTGGGGTGATGCCGTACTGGCGGCTAAGCGCTGCGGTAAAGGCGCTTTGCGAGGCATAACCTACCCGCGCTGCAATCTCGCCTACCGCGAGCGGGGTGCTGAGCAGCAACTCGCGGCCCTGATGCAGGCGTCGACGTCGAATGAATGCCTGCGGCGTGAGCCCCGTTTCGCTAACAAAGCGTGCGTGGAATCGCTGCACCGAAAGGCCCACCGACCGTGCAAGATCCTTTACCTCGAGTGGATGTGACAGATGCCGATCGACAAAGTCCTGCAACGCCGCGATCGGCAGCGGGTGTTGCCGAGCAATGGGTTCGCAGCCGGCGGCGAGGCTCGCCAGCAAAAGGGCAGCGCCTTGCTCGCTGATGATCGGGTCGTTGATGGGGCTGGCAGCGAGCCAGCCCACCAGTTGGCTTTGCGTCTGGCTCAGGTGCAGGGCAGCAGGGCGCTCGAGCAGCCGCTGCGCCGAATCGGCGTGGTGGCCGAGCTGTCGACGTAGCCAGTTACCATCCGGGATGTCGAGAACCAGACACAGACTGCCCTCGGCGCTGTCGCAGGCATGCCGAGTGTCACTGGGCACAACGGCCAGAAGCTGTTGTTGGATGCGGCTGCCATGGCCATCAACCTCGAAATCCAACCGTCCTCGCAGGCCGAAGACCAGCTGCGTGTGCTCATGGCTATGGGTGATCTGGTCACGGTTGTAATGACGCAAGGAAAGGATGGGCGGCATGGTAGACCTCGACTGCCTGCGGAGCGCCGGCCGGTATTTATGAGTGATGGCGGTCGGACCCGTGCCGGACCTGGCGGTCGCTACATGATGACCTTGTCGCGCAACTTTTCAGCGGCCTGGTTGAGCGCCTGGATGACACGCTCCTTGTCGAAATTCTGCACGCCATTGGTGTCCAGGTACATCGAGAAGCCGGGCAACTCGTGCTCGACGAAGCTGTTGGTGGCGCCGAGGTCGCGACGGAAGTCCACCACTTGGTAGATCTGTACCGGGCGGGTAAAGCCCTTAACCGTGATCTGGCCTTTGTCGCGGCACATGATGACGTCTTTGACCAGCGAATAGGTTTCGTGGGAAATGAGGATCTCACCGGCCTCGGCGGAGCTTTCCAGGCGGCTCGCCAGATTCACTTCGCGACCGATGATGGTGTAGTCCATTCGGGTGTCGGCGCCGAAGTTGCCGACTGTGCAGTAGCCGGTGTTGATGCCCATGCGAATTTCCATCGGCTTTGTAATGCCTTGGCTGCGCCACTGCTGGCGAAGGACCTTCATGTGCTTGCGCATGGCAATAGCCATCGAAACCGCTGCCACGGCGTCCTTTTTCGCGCCCTGGCTGGTGGGGTCGCCAAAAAATACCATCACGCAGTCGCCAACGAACTTGTCGATGGTGCCGCCGTACTTGAGCGTGATTTTCGACATCTCGTTGAGGTAGGTGTTGAGCAGGTCGGTGAGGGCTTCGGCTTCCAGCTCTTCCGAAAGCTCAGTGAAGCCTTTGATGTCCGAGAAGAAGACAGTGAGCTTCTTGCGTTGAGTTTCAAGACGCACGGTGCGCTTGCCGGAGAAGATCGATTCCCATACCTGCGGTGACAGGTATTTGGCCAGGCTACGGGCCAGTCGCGCCGCTTTAGCCTGTTGGGCCTCCACTTCGCTGCGTGCCTGCGCCAGACGGATGCCCTGCTGGTGCACGTAGTAAGCCGTTACGCACACGTAGAGCGTGGTGAGCAGGATGCTGACTGTGGATACCAAGACCGAGCTGACGCCTTCGAAGCGCAAAGGCACCAGTAGGCTGGTCAGTCCGGCGCCGATACAGACCATCAACAGCGTCATCAACAGATGACGCAGGCTACCGACCACCAGCGCGCTGAAACTCAGCGTCAGCATGAACATCAGGCTCGGTACGAGGCTGCCCCCGAGCAGCACGATTCCGGCGCCCGCATTGAGGGCATCGAGGCACAACAGCGTCTGTGAGGTGGTTTCCGGATGGTCGCGTTTGAAGCGGTAGCTGAGGTGATAGGCGAAGTGCGGATACAGGAGTGTGTACGGCACCATCCACAAGAGCTCGAGCCCGAACTGCTGGGTATAAACACCGGCAGCGAGCGTGGCGGCACAGATCAGATAGGCGAAGACTCGTGCGTAGTACTCGCGCAATGGACGAGTTGCGAGGCCGTTACGTCGCTCACCGGACACGGTTGACATGATGGTTGCTATCCCTGAAAGATGCCGGCGCTCTGGAATGCGCCGTGAGAGGCTGCAGCGCATCGACCGGCGCTGGCTCGCAGATCATAACCAAGTCGCCAGCACTGCGCCAAACCGCCGGTCCATTCCGTGACCGAGCGCCGGTGCAGCGCAGCACCGGCACACGATCCATCGATCAGAATCGAATCTTTCCAGTCAGCATGTCCTTGAGCATTACCCAGTCGCCGAGAAAGCTATACAGCGGGTACTGAAATGTCGCCGGACGGTTCTTCTCGAAAATGAAATGACCGATCCAGGCAAACCCGTAGCCGGCCAATGGCATCGCCAATAGCCATAGCCACTGCTGGGTAATCACTGCGTATGCCAGGATTGCCAGTACCAGCAAGCTGCCAATGTAGTGCAACCGTCTGCAGGTGAGATTGCTGTGCTCGGCCAGGTAGAACGGATAGAAATCTGCAAAGCGGGTAAAGCGTTCGGCGGTTTGCGTGCTCATGCCGCACCTCCTGTCATTGTGGTCGTTGGAGTCTAGAACCTCCGGCAACATAGGCCACTGACTCCAGGTGCCAGTTTAGTAGCCTTGTGTGCCATCCCTCGGCGGTTGAAACTGCGTTGGTCGTTGTTATGACGGCGCGCCGAGTAATAGCTGACCATGAGCGAATCGATTAATGACAGAACGCACCACGTCCTCGAGCTGGGCCTTGAGCATTGTCCAGGCGCTCGAGCTCGAGGGCCTCGACTGCCAGGCGCTGTTCAGCGAGCTTGGGCTCGACTATTGCGCACTGAGCGATCCCGATGCCCGGTTTGCCCAGGACGGCATGACGCGGCTCTGGCAACGCGCAGTGGAGATGACCGGCAACCCTGCGATCGGCTTGAATCTGGCAAAGGTGATGCGCCCCGGCGCGATGCATGTGGTCGGCTATGCACTGATGTCCAGTAGCACGCTCAGGGACAGCTTCCAGCGTCTGGTGCGGTACCAGCGCATCATTGCCGAAGGTGCGGACCTGCAGTTCAGGCCAACTGATCGCGGCGCTTTGTTGACCTTGGCGATTCATGGTGATCAGTTGCCACCCGCCCGCCAGAGCGCAGACGGTTCCCTGGCCAGTACGCTTGCGTTCTGTCGCTGGCTGACCGGCAAGTCACTGGTTCCGCTAGAAGTCTATTTCCAGGGCCCGCGACCTGCGGATGTCGAACCGTACCAGGCCATGTTTCAAGCACCGCTACGCTTCAATGCCGACAGCCACGGCTTGCTGATGCGCCACGTTGATATGGATATTCCATTACCTACCGCGAACGCCGAACTGGCTCGGTTGCACGACCGGTTTGCTGGCGACTACCTGGCGCGCTTCTCGGGCAACCGGGTGACGCACCAGGCCCGGCAGGTGATCTGCCGTCTGTTGCCTCAGGGCGAACCGCGCCGCGAAACGGTAGCGCAGTCGCTGCAACTGTCCGAGCGTACATTGCAGCGGCGACTGGACGAGGAGGGCACGAGCTTCCAGCAGTTGCTCGACGACACCCGGCGCACGCTTGCCGAGCAATATCTGGCGCGTGCAGATCTCGCCTTGCTGGAAGTGGCTTATCTGCTGGGCTTTGCCGATCCGAGCAATTTCTTCCGCGCCTTCAAGCGCTGGTTCGCGATGACACCTGGCGAATACCGCGCACAGCGTTGAAGCGCCCATGCCGGAACTTGTGCTTTGCTGCCATAGCCTTAGCTTGCGTATACATGACCGCGGCGCAACTGTGCCGCTTTTTGCCGATACCTAAAGGATGACCCGCATTGGCCAGTAGCCTTCTTGCCTTGATCGACGATATCGCTTCGGTCCTGGACGACGTATCCCTGATGACCAAGGTGGCAGCAAAGAAAACCGCCGGCGTGCTCGGCGACGATCTGGCACTCAATGCGCAGCAGGTCACCGGCGTCAATGCGGACCGCGAGCTACCGGTGGTCTGGGCCGTGGCCAAGGGCTCCATGCGCAACAAGCTGATTCTGGTGCCGGCAGCGTTGCTGATCAGCGCGTTTATCCCCTGGGCCATCACGCCGTTGCTGATGCTGGGCGGTGCGTTTCTCTGCTTCGAAGGATTCGAGAAGCTGGCACACCGGGTCTTGCACCGCGATCAGGATGATCATGCGGAGCAGATCAAGGCGTTGGCCGACGAGAACGTCGACATGGTGGCGTTCGAGCGCGACAAAATCAGCGGGGCGGTGCGCACCGATTTCATTTTGTCCGCCGAAATCATCGCCATCACACTGGGTACGGTCGCTGCCGCCACCTTTGTCGAGCAGATCGCCGTGCTGGCGGGCATAGCAATCATCATGACCATCGGCGTCTACGGTTTGGTTGCGGGCATCGTCAAACTCGACGATGCGGGCCTGGCGCTGACCAAACGCACCAGCTCCGCAGCGCAGTCGCTCGGCCGTGCCATTCTATCGGTCGCGCCCTGGTTGATGAAGTCGCTGTCAGTGATTGGTACGGCCGCCATGTTCATGGTCGGCGGCGGCATTCTGACCCACGGCTTCAAGGCCATTCACCACCTCATCGAGAACAGCGCGGAGCACACCTTGGCGCTGCCGTATATCGGGACTGTTCTGGCGGGGCTGTTGCCGACGCTGCTGGACGCCGCTTTCGGGATACTGGCTGGCGGCCTGGTATTTGCAGCTGTCGAGTTGGGTAAGCGACTGTTCAAGCGTCGATCCGAAACCGCCTGATGGCGAATCCCACTATCCGGCAAGAGCGAAGGAGCACCGTGAATGGATGAATTCATGCAGGCCGCAATCGACGAAGCGCAGAAGGGGCTGTCCGAGGGGGGGATTCCGATTGGTTCGGTGATCGTCCATCGGGGCCGAATCATTGGCCGCGGTCACAACCGGCGGGTTCAGCAAGGCAGCGCGGTGCTGCACGGAGAGATGGACGCATTCGAAAACGCCGGTCGGCAACCGGCCAGCGTCTACGCCGAGTCCACCCTCTATACGACGCTGTCGCCCTGTTCCATGTGCAGCGGGGCGATTCTGCTCTATGGCATACCGAAGGTGGTGATCGGCGAGAACCAGACCTTCATGGGCGAGGAACTGCTGCTGCGCGGTCGGGGCGTTGAGGTTGAGGTGCTGCAGGAGCCGGGCTGTGTCGAGATGATGCGTCGCTTCATCGCCGACAGCCCCGAACTGTGGAACGAGGATATCGGCGAGACATGAGCCCGTCAGTGGCGCCAGAAAGAAGGGGTCAACATCACCAGCACGGTGATGATTTCCAATCGGCCAAGCAGCATGCCGACGGATAACAACCACTTCGCGGCATCGGGTAGCGTTGAGAAATTGCCCGCCGGGCCGATGATCGGCCCGAGCCCCGGACCTACGTTACACACCGCTGACGCGGCACCTGTGAGCGCTGTGATCGGGTCCAGCCCAAGCAGTGCCAGACACAGAGCCAGCACACCAATGGTCATGGTGAAGAAGAATGAAAATGTCAGGATCGAACGGACAATTTCTTCGTCCAGATTATGCCCGTTGTACTGTTGGCGGATGACTGCCCTTGGGTGAACCAGTTGCTTGAGGTTCGAGCGCAGCAGGGTGTAAGCGACCTGGAAACGAAACATCTTCAAGCCGCCGGACGTAGACCCGGAACAACCACCGAGGAAGGTGAGATAGAAGAACACCATGACCGCGAAACCACCCCATTGGGTGTAATCGCTGACGGCATAGCCTGTGGTCGTGATGACCGATACAACGCTGAATGTCACGATGCGCAGCGAGTCGAGTAGGCTGTCTTCATGGTTGAACCAATACCACAAGCTGAATAACAGGCTTGTTGCGGTGAGCATCACCAGAAACCCGCGAACCTGCTGATCCCCAAAAAGTGCCCGACGGTCGCCGCGAGCGGTGGCTACGTACAGGGTGAACGGCAAGCTGCCTAAAATCATGAAGAAGATCGCAACCCAATGCGTGGCTGGACCGAACTTGCCGAGCGATGCGTCGGAGGTCGAATAGCCGCCAGTCGCCACGGTGGACATCGCATGGTTGATCGCATCGAATCCGCTCATTCCGGCCAGCCAGAATGCGATGAACGCTGCCAGAGTAAAGACCAGATAGATAACGATCAGGTATTTGCCGGCCATGTGTGAACGCGGCATGACTTTTTCTGACCAGTCAGATGATTCGGTCTGGAACAGTCGCATACCACCAACGCGTAGCAGCGGCAGAATGGCGACTGCCATGCCGATGAAGCCGATACCGCCGAGCCAATGCAGCAGTGATCGCCACATAAGCAGGCCTGGTGATGCGCTATCGAGTCCTGAAAGTATTGTCGCACCGGTCGTGGTAATACCGGACATGGTTTCAAAGAACGCATCGGTATAGCTAATGTGTTGGATGAGCATGAGCGGCAGGGCGGCGAAACAGCACACGATCACCCAGCTGACCGTGGTCAGGAAGTACATGTCGCGCGGGCGTAGGTTGGTATTGGCCGGTCGACCTGGTGCAACCAGCGCAAAACCGCAGCCGAAAGTAATCAGGCTGGACCACAGAAACGCTTGAAGATCGTCAGTTCGGTCAAACGCGAACAGCGTGACCATCGGAATGACCATGCTGACTGCGAGTGTGATCAGGAAAATGCCGAGAATGAAACCGATGATGCGCAGGGTCGGCAAGGCCATGTGTGATTGCTGCTCGGCTCGAAAAATGAGGCCGCCATTCTACGCCTGTCGCTGTGGCAGTAAACCGGCTATCGGCCTGTTGAAAAATCTTTTGTAACCCCCCTGGCGGGCCTCTTCCCAAGTTCGTTGCGATGAATAGAATAGCCGCCCGGTGCCGGCCCTTTGCCGGTTTCTGAGTGTTCACCTTCCATGTCCATCGACAATCCCTGCCTCACGTGCGGCGCCTGCTGCGCGTATTTTCGTGTGTCTTTCTTTTGGGGCGAGTGTGCCTCGTCCGGCGGTGCCGTTCCTGACAGCGCTACCGTGCAGGTCAGCCCGTTTCACGTTGCCATGCTCGGGACGCAAGCCAGTCCAGCGCGTTGTGTCGGACTGATGGGCGATGTGGGCTGCGGCGTGCGTTGCACCATGTATGAGCAGCGCTCGAGTACCTGTCGCGAATTCGAAGCGTCCTGGGTCGACGGTCAACATAACGCCCATTGCGACACGGCTCGCGCGGCCCACGGTCTTCCGCCGCTGATGCCCCCGCTGGAACCGCAGCTTGCGCCTGATCGGGTCGCCTGACGGCGTTGGCATTCGGGGCGCTGATCGTCAACTTGGTCAGCCGATACGGCGCTTGCTACAACCTGTGCTGCCAAACGAACGGCTCTGGGCTCTAGAATGTCCGATTCGTTTTCGGAGGTAGTCGGATGGAAGCTCTCGACCTGTTGCTCAACCGCGTGTCTGTCACGCGGCTTACCGATCCTGCGCCGACACCGGCTCAGCTGGACGTGATGTTTCGTGCTGCCCTGCGCGCGCCTGATCATGGCCAGCTGCGTCCGTGGCGTTTCCTGACCGTCCAAGGCGAAGCCCGCGAGCAGCTGGGCAAGTTGATGGCTGAATCGCTGCGTGTGCGCTCGCCTGAGGCGAGCGATGATGCCGTACTGAAAGCCCGCAAGATGCCGTTGCGCGCGCCGCTGCTGGTGGTGGTCATTGCACGCGTGCAGCCGCACGCAAAGGTGCCTGGTTCCGAGCAGGTGCTTGCGGTGTCCTGCGCTGCGCACGGTTTGTTACTGGCTGCGCACGCTCAGGGCCTTGGCGCCGTATGGCGGACCGGCGACTTTGCTTACGATCCGTACCTGGCGAAGGCGCTGGGGTTGACCGGTGACGAGCAAATCCTGGGGTTCATCTACGTCGGCACCCCGGAGGGCACGCTGCGAACCCCGCCGGAACTGGAACCGCAGCAGTTCGTCACTGAGTGGTCCGGTGCACGCTAGCTCACTACGCGTGCTGCGGAGCGTCGATAGCCAGTTTCAGCGGCAGCTTCAGCGTAGCGATAAAGCCACCGTCCG